>Ga0063234_121_pt1 | contig 41345 bp, 47 predicted proteins | sample YelNatPoosite3B9_FD_62394 | JGI IMG/M metagenome (GOLD analysis project Ga0063234, IMG submission 62394) | Hot spring thermophilic microbial communities from Obsidian Pool, Yellowstone National Park, USA - site 3 B9 (version 2) (version 2) | ecosystem: Environmental > Aquatic > Thermal springs > Hot...
TTTGGAAGGTTTGGTGGAATGTATGCACCGGAAACTCTTATGCCAGCTCTTTTTGGAGATAGAAGAAGAGTTTTGCAAGCTTGTGAAAGATGAAAATTTTATTCTTGAATATGAGTACTATCTTAAAAACTATGTTGGGAGACCATCGCCACTTTACTTTGCCAAAAACTTGAGCGAGCATCTTGGAGTTAAAATATATCTCAAAAGAGAAGACCTAAACCACACCGGTGCACATAAAATAAACAACTGCATTGGCCAGGCACTTTTGGCAAAGCATATGGGCAAAAAAAGACTTATTGCCGAGACAGGAGCAGGTCAGCACGGTGTTGCAACGGCTACAGTTGCTGCTCTTTTTGGGATGGAATGCGAGATATTTATGGGTGAAGAAGATGCAAAAAGGCAGTTTCATAACGTGCAGAGGATGAAAATGCTTGGCAGCAAGGTAAGAGTAGTTAATAAGGGAAGCAAGACCTTGAAAGACGCAATAAACGAGGCAATGCGTGACTGGAGCGAGACGTTTGAATACACCTTTTATCTTTTTGGTACAGCTGCAGGACCTCATCCATTCCCAACAATTGTAAAATACTTTCAAAGTGTGATCGGGAAAGAGACAAAAGAGCAGATAAAAAGGCTTGAAGGAAGACTTCCTGACTATATCTTTGCATGTGTTGGTGGTGGTTCTAATGCAATTGGCATCTTTTCAGCGTTTTTGGAAGATCATGAGATAAAACTTATTGGCGTTGAGGGTGCAGGAGAGGGAATACATACAGGCAAAACGGCTGCGACGCTATGTAGTGGGTCTGTCGGAATCTTGCATGGTGCAAAGACATATATTTTACAGGATGAGGAAGGGCAAATTCAAAACACACATTCAATCTCAGCAGGGCTTGACTACCCGGGTGTTGGACCAGAACATGCATATTTGAAAGAGACAGGAAGGGTTGAGTATGTAGGGGTTACTGACAAAGAAGCTGTGGAAGCATTTTTGCTGCTCACAAGGCTTGAAGGGATAATTCCAGCGCTGGAGTCGAGCCATGCCCTTGCAGAGGTTATTAAAAGGGCAAAGATGGGACTGTTCAAAACCGGTGACATTGTGGTTGTGAACCTTTCTGGAAGAGGTGATAAGGATATAAAATACAGTACTTGAGCTTTGGAAGGATGATGAGCTATGAATTTAATAGATGAAAGATTTGAAAAGCTAAAAAAAGAGGGAAAAAAAGCCTTCATAGGCTATGTTACGTTTGGGTATCCCTCTTTTGAAGAGACACTTGATTATATAAAGCTTGTATATTCATATGTAGACATTTTAGAGATTGGTTTTCCTTTTTCTGACCCTATTGCAGATGGTGAGATTATTCAAAAAGCCTCAAGAAAAGCTCTCAGTGAAGGTGTTAAATTGAACCACCTTTTTGAAAGTATTGAAAAGTTTAAAAAAGATAAGCCGGTTGTGCTAATGCTGTATGCAAACACAGTTTACAAAAAGGGAATTGATAGATTTTTTGAAAGTAGCAAAACTTGCGGTGTGGATGGCGTGATAATTCCCGATGTTTCGTTTGAAGAGAGCTTTGAGTTCAAAGAAGTAGCTGAAAAGTTTGGTATTGTCTATATAGACCTTGTATCAATATCTTCTCTTGATAGAGCTAAGATGATAGCAAAGCAGGCTAAAGGTTTTTGTACTGCGTTTCAAGAAAAGGTGTGACAGGCTTTAAAGGCAGATTGATGATAGGATTTTTACTTTTCTAAAAGAACTAAAAACCGTTACCTCAACACCTTTGGCAGTTGGATTTGGTATAAAGAGTAAAGAAGATGTTGAGAAATTTAAAGACCTTGCAGATGGTATTGTTATTGGAAGCGCAATAATCACAAAGATAGATGAAGGAAAAGACAAACTTGAAGATTTTTTGAAAGAAATCTCAGAAAGTCTAAAAGACAAATAAATTTAAGGGGATGCGAAAACATCCCCTTTTTATATTTTCACCTTCCTACCGTGCTACGCTTCAGTTTACAGAAGCCTCCGTATTTTCACTTTCTTTCAAAAGCCGACTGATTTTCTTTGGTGTCTCCTCAATTTTTGAAAACTCTTCTGCTTCAAGATTCTCAAGTTCAACTGGCAGGTTGAATTCTTTTAAATTTATCAAGTTGTAATCAAAATAGATGTCACACCTGGGAGAAAACATTTCAAATCCCCCCTTCCAATATATATTATACCCTCTTTTTCGTTAATATGTTCGATGTATGCAGGGATACTTCAAAAATACATGTATATTTAAATCCCAAAATATTTGCTATAATTAAATATAGTTTGGCAAAAAGGAGAAAAGTAAAATGAGCGCTTTTATAGAGTTTAAAAATGTGAGCTTTTCGTATGTAAGCTCTGATGGGACAAGAACACCAGCTTTGATTGATATAAATCTTAAGATAGAAAGAGGAGAATTTGTTGCGATATTGGGACTGAATGGTTCTGGCAAATCAACCCTTGCAAAACTAATAAACGGTCTTTTAATTCCAGAAAAAGGTTACGTAATTGTAGATGGTATGAACACAAAAGATACAGAAAAAATCTGGGATATCAGAAGAAAGTGTGGATATATATTTCAAAACCCTGACAACCAGCTTGTTGCATCGATTGTTGAAGAAGATGTTGCATTTGGGCCTGAAAACTTAGGAATGCCGAGAGAAAAGATAAGAAAAGCTGTTGATAGTGCACTTTTGGCTGTTGAGATGATGGAGTACAAAAACCATCCTACGTACAAACTGTCTGGTGGACAAAAACAGAGGGTTGCAATTGCTGGTGTTCTGGCGATGAAGCCAGATTGCATAATACTTGATGAGCCAACATCTATGCTTGATCCAAAGGGAAGAAAAGAAGTAATTTCAACTATAGAAAGGTTAAACAAGGAAGAGAAAAAGACAATTATTTTGGTTACACACAATGTCGATGAGATGCTCTTGAGCCAAAGAAGCATTGTGCTGGATAAAGGGACATATAAAGTTTGATGGACCTTCGCTTGAGCTTTTAAAGCTTGACTGGTTTTATAATATGGGCTTTGACATGCCGCAAATTTTGAAACTTTCAATTGAGCTCAAAAAAAGAGGTGTAAAAACAAATAAGGAAATCTGGTCAGTTGACGAAATGGAGAGATTTTTATGTTCATTGAAATGAAAAATGTAGAGTTCATATATGGCTACAAAACACCATTTGAAAAAAAAGCGCTTGAAAATATAAACCTATTCGAATAACAAAAGGTGAGTTTATTAGGAATTATTGGCAAAACTGGTTCAGGCAAATCTACTTTGGTTCAGCTAATGAACGGGCTTTTAGTGCCGCAGAATAGGTGATGTTGTTGTCGATGGTATAAATACAAAGGACAAAAAAAAGGTAAAAGAGATTCGAAAAAAGGTAGGGCTTGTGTTTCAATACCCTGAATATCAGCTATTTGAAGAGACTGTTTACAAAGATATAGCGTTTGGTCCTCAAAACCTTGGATTTTCTGAAGAAGAAATAAAAAGAAAGGTAAAAGAGGTTTGCGACCTTTTGGAAATACCTCATCAACTTTTAGAAAAGTCGCCGTTTGAGCTTTCTGGTGGGCAGAAACGAAGGGTTGCAATAGCAGGGATACTTGCAATGGACCCCGAGTGTTTAATTCTTGATGAGCCAACAGCCGGGCTTGATATGCGTGGTCGGAAAAGAATTTTTAATATTATAGAAAGGCTTCACAAAGAAGCAAAGAAGACTATAATTTTGATATCTCATAGCTTAGAAGATGTTGCAATGCTCTGCGAAAGGGTTATTATTCTGAGCAAAGGAAAAATTAATTTTGACGGGTCAAAACATCAGGCTTTCGAGAATGTAGAACTTCTTGAAAAAAGTGGACTTTTACCGCCTGACATTCTTTATCTTCAGCACAGGTTAAAACTCAAGGGTTTTAAAATTGATAAATTTGAATATAGTATTGAAAAAGTTGCTGATATGATTGTAAAAAACCTACACTTGCCATTTGTAGAAGAAGGTGATGGATTCTGATGGTTGATTTTGTAATTGGACAATATATCAAGAAAGACTCTTTTGTTCACAGGCTTGACCCGAGAACAAAGGTGATAGTTCTCTTCTTTTTTTGTATTTCAATATTTGTAGTAAACAATTTTTATGGATATATATTTTTATTTGCTTTTATACTTTTATGGATTTTTCTTTCGCAAACAAACCCGCTTATACTTTTGCGCGGAACAAAACCTGTATTTGTATTTATACTTATAACAGTAGTTTTTAATCTCTTTATGACCCAGGGAAAGCCTCTAATAAAGATATCAGGGCTTGTTATAACCGACAAAGGAATAATACTTTCTGTTTTTTTGGTAATACGGCTTTTGTTGCTCATTTTTGCAACAAGTCTCCTTACTCTAACAACATCGCCAATTGAAATAACAGATGCTCTGGAAGTGTTATTAAAACCTCTAAAAAAGGTGAAATTTCCTGTTCATGAAATTTCTATGATGATGTCAATTGCCTTAAGGTTTATACCAACCATCTACGAAGAGGCAGACAAGATTATGAAGGCTCAAATGTCAAGGGGTGCGGACTTTGAAACAGGAGGATTAATAAAAAAAGCAAAATCACTTTTGCCGCTTTTAATTCCACTTTTTATTTCAGCTTTCAAAAGAGCAGATGAGCTTGCAATTGCGATGGAAGCGCGTTGTTACAGAGGGTCAGAAGGTCGTACAAAGCTCAAAAAACTTGAGTTTAGACTTTCTGACTATATTTCGTTTGTTGTATGTGGTATTTTAATCATACTTGCAATTGTTGTGAGGTGAAAGACTTGAGAAACATTCTCTTGACCATAGAATATGATGGAACAGGATATTTTGGGTGGCAAAAACAGCCCAATAAAAAGACCATTCAGGGAACAATTGAAGAAGCTATAAAAAAGTTGACAGGCGAAAGTGTAAACCTGGTTGGTTCAGGAAGAACAGACAGAGGTGTTCATGCTTTGAATCAAAAAGCTAATTTTAAAACAAGTAGCAAAATACCAACAGACAAGTTTCCTCTTGCTTTAAATTCTGTGCTGCCTGGCGATATATCTGTAAAAGACGCAATTGAAGTGTCTTTAGATTTTTCTGCGCGATACAGTGCAAAGCAGAAGACTTATAAGTATCTCATTTATAACAAAAAAAAGTCGTCCTGCGCTTTTGAGAAACTATGCGTATTATTATCCATACGAGCTTGATGTTGATCGCTATGCAAAGAGCGTGTGAATATTTTATAGGAGAGTACGACTTTAAAAGTTTTTGTTCTTGCTGATTCTGAGTCAAAAACAACTGTAAGGAGGATATACAATGCATATTTGACATTTGAAAATGAGTGTATTGCCATATATTATAACAGCCAATGGTTTTCTTTACAACATGGCAAGGATTATTGCAGGGACAATCTTGGATGTGGGAGCAGGAAAATTAAAACCAATGGATATTCCGCTTATAATAGAGAGCAAAGATAGAACCATGGCAGGAAAGACCTTGCCACCCTGGGGGCTTTACCTTGTGGATGTGGTTTATTGACAAAAATAAATGGTGGGGATAATAGGACTCGAACCTATGACCTCTTGCATGTCAAGCAAGCGCTCTAACCAACTGAGCTATATCCCCACCAGTTAACTATTTACTTTTTGCAATATGTATTATAACATATATTTTGTAAAATGCAAGTATCAAATAAAGGCTACCGTTGAACATAAAGGAAAATATAAATAAGGTAACAGGGAGTACGTTAAATGAAAAAGTTTTCAAAAATTTTACTCTACAGCATGGTTGTTCTAATTTTTATATTTGTAATTACAGAAGCATCAATAATCGTTTTTGGCATTTCTGCAAAACCTAAAAAGTCAGACTGTATAATTGTTTTGGGCTGTGCAGTTTATGGCAATTTTCCAAGTCCGTTTTTTCGAGAAAGACTTAACAAAGCTTTTGAACTTTATAAAAAAGACTATGCAAGGTACATAATTGTCTGTGGTGCAAAAGGTGCGGGTGAAAACATTTCTGAAGCTGAGGCAGGAAAGAGGTATCTTATAGGTAAAGGAGTCTTGCCTGAGTTTATTTTAAAGGAAGATAGATCTTTTTCGACGTATGAAAATCTTCTCAATGCAAAAAGGATTATGAACAGAAGAGGTTTTAAGAGTGCTATAATAGTTTCAAACATGTTTCATCTGGAAAGAGCGTATTTGATTGCTAAAAAACTGAAAATAAATGCATCAGTTTCGGGTGTATATGTACAGCAGTATTCATATGAAGAATACAAAGGTTTTATACGTGAAATTATGGCTTTATGGTACGAAATTTTCAAAACTCTTAAGCCCTTCTGATTTTTCTCGACCAAATAACTATTGACAACTAAAAAATTAGGTATTATAATATTCACTGTGCAAAGGGGAAAAATGAGCGGGTGTAGTTCAATGGTAGAACACCAGCCTTCCAAGCTGGCAGCGTGGGTTCGATTCCCATCACCCGCTCCAAAAAGAATATAATACCCTCACCAGCAAATAAGCTGGTGAGGGTTTTTTGTTTTCTATTTAAAAACAAAATATTCTATTTCGACAAAATATTACATAAAATACTGAAGGGTTTTTTGGGGTAATATAGAATTAGAAATAATATAACTTTCAAATCGAGGTGCAATAAAATGGATTTTGAAGCAATCATTATGGAAGGAACACTGATTTTAAAGATAAAAGGTGAGCTTGACCAGTACAATGCAGACAGATACCGACTCAGATTTGATATGAAAATTGTAAGTCCAGAAGTTCAAAAGGTTGTAATAGACATTTCAGAGCTTTCGTTTATGGACTCATCAGGTGTTGGTTTTCTTGTAGGAAGGTTTAAAACAGCAAAAGCATTTGCCAAAAGAACTTGTTCTTGGTTTGCAACTTCAAACTATATCAACAAGCTTTTATCAACTTGTGGAATAGAAAAGCTGATAAAGAAATATACAACTATTGAAGAGGCATTGAGTTAAATTAAAAGAATTGAAAGGGTGTGAATTTTTAACAATGAAGGTTTTGAATTATATGGAACTAAAAATTCCGTCAAAAGCTCAAAACGAATCATTTGCAAGAGTTGCTGTTGCTGCGTTTGTTGCCCAGCTTGACCCGACTCTGGATGAAATTACCGAAATAAAAACTGCTGTATCTGAAGCTGTAACAAATTCAATAATTCATGCATATGAGGATAAAATTGGGGAAATAATAATAAAAGGAAAGATTTATGAAAATTATGTTGTTGAGATTGAAGTAATTGACTTTGGTAAAGGAATTGAAGATGTTGAACTTGCTCGGCAACCACTCTTTACAACAAAACCTGATCAGGAGCGCTCTGGCATGGGATTTACTGTGATGGAAACATTCATGGATAAGCTTGAGATTACATCAGAGGTTGGTAAAGGTACATGTGTCAAGATGCTTAAAGCTATTAAAAAACGAAAGAGCGAGGGTGTAGAAAATTGAGCAAGGCTTCCCAGGAGGAATTGATAAGTAAGGCTAAAAACGGCGATAAAGTTGCACGCCAGCAGCTGATAGAAAGTAATCTTGCGCTTGTGTGGAGTGTTGTAAAAAAGTTTGCAGCAAAAGGAGTAGAGCTTGAGGATTTGTTCCAGATAGGTTGCATAGGGCTTATAAAGGCTGTTGACAGGTTTGACCCGTCGTTTAATGTAAGGTTTTCAACATATGCTGTTCCTATGATAATTGGTGAGATAAAAAGGTATTTGCGTGATGATGGCAGGATAAAGGTTTCACGAAAGATAAAAGAAAATCAGAGTAAAATAAAGAAACTGAGAAACCAGTTTGTATCAGACAATGGGAGAGAACCAACAATTTCAGAAATTTCACAGTTGACAGGACTTTCAAGTGAAGAGATTTTGCTTTGTATGGATGCGTCGTCAGAAGTTGCGTCGTTGAGTGAGGTTATAAATCAAGAAGAAGGGAAGCCTATAACTCTTATGGACCTTGCATCTGACGAAGAAGATTATTCAACAAAACTTTTAGATTTGATGGCACTAAAAGAAGGGCTTAAGAAATTAAAAGGACGGGAACGCTACATAATATTTATGCGCTACTTCAAAAACAAAACACAATCTGAGATTGCAAAACAGCTCAATATCTCCCAGGTCCATGTATCGAGGATTGAAAAAAGAGCTTTGGAGAGGATAAAAAGGGAGTTTGTTTGACACGCTGTGATTGAGAAAGCGTGTCTTTTATTTTTATATAGAAATTTTTTCCCTTTTGTGATTTAATATAAGTAAAATTCCCTATTTAATTTTTAAAGACTTCAATGGAAAAACTAATTGAATTTTTCTTCCCGCCGAGGTGTGCATTTTGCGGAAAGCTTGGCAAAAGCCCGTGCGAGGATTGTGAGAAAAATATAAGGTTTATTTCAGGCAATGCGTGTCAAAAATGCGGAATACCTATTGGTGATACTGCTTTGCCGTTTTGTCCTTCTTGTCTTAGAGAAAACTTTGCATTTGAAAGAGTTTTTCCAGTATTCTACTATGAAGGGGTAGTGCGAAAAGGAGTTCATCTTTTCAAGTACAGAGGTTTTTATCAAAATGCAATAACCTTCTCAAGGCTTATGGTTAAAAAGATTCTTGAAGCCAATATAAATGCCGATATAATGACCTTTGTGCCAACAAGTCGTGATAGATATTTGCAAAGGGGTTTTAACCATTCCTTTTTGCTTGCAAAAAATATCGGAAAGATACTTAAAATTCCAACGATTGACCTTCTTACAAGAGTAGGTTATACAAAACCTTTTTATAACCTTTCACGCCAGGAAAGGCAAAGAGAGATAAAGGGTAAAATTAAGCTTAAAAAAGGGTATGAAAATATTATAAAAGGCAAAAAGGTTATTCTTGTTGACGACATCTTCACAACAGGTGCAACAGCAAATGAGTGTTCAACAGTTTTGCTTGAAAATGGTGTAAAATGCGTTTTTGTCTCTGTTCTTGCGATAACAAAGCTTACAAGATAAAGTGCCAATTTAAAATTTTAAAAGGGGGTTTTAAAATATGGATGTCAGAAACTGTCGAAGATGTGGTAAAATTTATATTTACGACGGAAGTCCTATCTGCCCTCAGTGCAGAAAAGAGGAAGAAGAGGATTTCAAAAAAGTGAAAGAGTATCTTTATGACCATCCTGGTGCAACCTTGCCAGAGGTGTCAAACGCAACAGGCGTGTCACCTGAAAAGATTTTAAGGTTTTTAAAGGAAGAAAGGCTTGAGATTGTCGGTGAGAGCAATATTATTTTAGAGTGTGAAAGGTGTGGGAAAGCAATTAAGACAGGAAGGCTTTGCGATGAGTGCAAAAGAGAAGTTGGGGCAAGGTTTTTGAGCTATCTTGACGACAAAAAACTTCAAGAGTCGAAAAAGAAAAATGAAGAGTTTGCTAAAAGAAAAGAAGCAGGTTACAGGTATCTTTCAAAGGACATTGAAGAGAATGATGATAGATGAAAATTTAATGATATAAATTTGTTAAACTTTTTTGAATTTCTCACGATATATACTTTAGAAGAAGCTTTGGAAAGGTTAGGGCAGGGATATAAAATGAGAATAGAAGATAGGATGAGAATATTTCAGATTTACACACAGACTGCAAACACATCTAAAGTAGAAAAAAAGAAAGAAAGAATTTTTACTGACAAGATTGAAATATCAAGCGAAGCAAGAGATTTTCAGGCAATTTTGAATGCAATAAAGCTCACACCTGACGTTCGTGAAGAGAAGGTAAATGAAATAAAAAAGAAGATTGACTCTGGCATATACAATATATCTGGCAGAGATGTTGTTGAAAAGCTAATAAGAGAATACAAAGTTTCAAAAAAGAGTGAGTAAGTTTTCTGGCTGCTTTTAAATTGATAGCAGCCTTAATGTTTATTTGTAGGTGTCAGTCAGTAGTTTTTTATATTAAAGAGTGGGAAGGAAGCAGGAAAATGAATTATGTAAAAAAAATAATTGAACTTTTAGAAGAAGAATATAAGGTGTTTGAAAAGGTGTTGAACCTCAGTAATGAAAAAACAAAATACATTGTAGAAAACAATCTTTCAGGCCTGATTGAACTTTCAAATCAGGAGAAAAAAGAGGCAGAGACAATCAGCAAGCTTGAAAGAGAAAGACAGGAAATTTTAGATGCCTTGTCAAAAGAAAAAAATATTGCTATTGCCAATCTAAATGACCTTGCATTCATCGCCACACCTAATGAATGGCAAAAGATAAATGATTTGAAAGCAAAACTTGGCGAAATTATTTTTAAGCTTAAAAAAGCAAATGACCTTAACGCTTTTTTAGTTTCAAGTGCGCTTGAGTATATAGATTTTATGACAAATGTAATTTCATCGTATTTTTCGGACAACACTACATATCAAAAGGATGGGCAAACAAGTGCGCAAAAGAAAAACCTTTTTGATGTTAAGCTGTAGAAAAAAGGAGTTGAAATAGAATGTCGTTTTACGGACTTGAAATTGCAAGGACAGGTATATTTGTCAACAGAAAAGGGCTTGAGGTGACATCGCACAACGTTGCCAATGCTTCAACCCCAGGGTATACAAGACAGGTTTTAAATGTAAAGTCAAATCCGCCATCCAGCAAGGTTGGTTTTTACAGTCCAAAGTTTCAAGTTGGCATGGGTGCTGATGTGCAAAGCCTTGAGCAGATAAGAGACATGTTTTTAGATATGCAATATAGAAACGAATATTCACGCCAGGGAGAGTACGAAATAAAAGCTGATAACCTGAATTTTATAGAATCCATATTCAATGAACCGAGCGACACGGGACTGTCGGCTGTTATAGACCAATTTTTCTCAAGTTTGCAGGAGCTTTCAAAAAATCCAGAAAGCTTAACAGTTCGTGCGCTTGTTCGCCAGAGAGCTCAAGCTTTAACTGATGCGATACATAAGATGTATAAACAGCTTGAAGATTTGCAGAGCGAGCTAAATGACCAGGTATATGATAAAATTTTGGAAATAAACAGCATAGCTTCCCAGATTGCAGATTTAAACCAGCAGATATTTGTTTTAGAGCTCAGAGGCGAAAAAGCAAACGATCTTCGCGACCAGAGAAATCTTCTTGTTGACAAGCTTTCTAAGATTGTTGACACAACCGCTTATGAAGATAAAGATGGCAGGTTCGTTGTCCAGATAGCTGGAGGAGAGACTTTGGTAAATCACTTTACAGTCTATGAGCTTGAGACAGACAAATCAAAGATTATGAGAAAAAGCGGGTTTGACTCAAGTGGTCAGCCAACGGGATTTAAACCAGATGATCCTCTTTCACAGCAAAATCTTTATGATGTTCCAGGACTTTTTGTTGTTATGTGGAAGGACACAGGGCAGGTTTTGAATATAAAGTCAGGTGAGCTAAAAGGACTATTGGATATGCGAGACGGTGTTGGTGGTCTGGATGAAGATGTGTCTGTAAATGGTCAGCCAGTTGATGTTCCCAATAAAAATTCTTTTACAGGTATTCCTTATTATTTGAACAGACTCAATGAATTTGCACAAAAGCTTATCGAAAAGTTCAATGAACTTCACACACAGGGCTGGTCACTCAACGGACAAAATACAGGTATAAACTTTTTCGAACCACCTGTTGGCCAGACATTTTTCTATGCAAGGTATATAAAAGTCTCTGATGCTATTATGAACAACCTTAACAACATTGCAACAACTTATGATGCAAGTAATCTTCCAGGTGGAAATGACCTTGTTGTTGATATGCTGAAGCTAAGAAATGACACCTCAATTTTCAAAGAAGGAAAGTTTGAAGATTTTCTAAAATCTTTGATTTCTAACCTTGGAGTTGACTCTCAGGGGGCAAAAAATTTTGCAGAAAACCAAAAAGTAATGGTTACCCAGCTTGACAACAGACGCCAGGCAGTATCAGGTGTTTCGATAGATGAAGAGATGACAAATCTTATCAAGTACCAGCATGGTTTTCAGGCCTCAGCAAGAATGATAAACGCTTTTGACGAGATGCTCGATGTTATAGTCAACAGGCTTGGTATTGTTGGAAGATAGCAGGCTTTTTAAAGAATGAGAAGTTTGTGAGGTGAAGCTTTCGTGAGAATTACAAACAATATGATGGTCAACAACTTTTTGATAAATCTTAATAAGAACTTAAAAAGATTAGATGATATTCAGTACAAAATGGCAACAGGCAAAAAAATTCGCTATCCATCAGATGACCCAGTAATCACTGCAAGGTCTTTGAGGCTAAGAACAGACGTATCTGAAATAGAACAGCTTCAAAAAAACGTAGATGATGCGGTATCGTGGGTTGATACTACAGAAAGTGCTCTTGCGGATATAAATGAAAGTCTTCAGCGGGTAAGAGAACTTGCTGTGCGTGGTGCAAACGGAACAAACACAAAAGAAGACATGGCTCAGATTGCAAAAGAGGTTGCACAGATAAAACAGCATATAATTCAGGTTGGGAATACAAACTATGCAGGAAGGTATATCTTCTCTGGGTTTAAAACAGACACAGCACCTATAAATTCTGACGGTTCTTTTTCAGACACGGGTGATTTTTCTTCTTCTGGTGGATATTCTATTGATTTGTCAACTGGCAATAACATTATTCAATTTGAGCTTATGAAAGCAAACTATATAAATATTAACAAGACAGCTAATCAGGTTTTTTATATTCAGGGTGAAACAGATGAAAACAAAGGAAACTTGTTTAAAGTTCTGGATAATCTGGTAAATGCTCTTCAAAACGGGGATGCAACTACAGTAAACTCACTTTTGAGCGATATTGACAGGCACATTGACAACGTTGTTGCACAGCGTGGCGATGTAGGAGCACTTCAGAACAGGCTTGAGCTTATTAAAAACAGGCTAAGCGACGACAATGTTAACTTTACAACATTGCTATCAAACAACGAAGATGTTGACATGGCAGAGATTATAATGCAGCTCAAAACTGCAGAAAATGTTTACAGGGCAGCACTTCAGACAGGTGCTCAGATTTTGCCACCAACACTTTTGGATTTTTTGAGATTTTAAATAGCGTTTAGCAAGATTGTATTGAGGAAGTGCTGAAAATGCAGATCCAAAGAATTCAAATTCATCAGGAATTTGTTAGAGTAAAGCTTTCTCAGGAGCATGTAAAGGTAAGGATAAACCAGGACAGGTGTTGGGAAGAGGTAAACCTTGGTTCAACAGACTACCTTGTTCGAAGTTCTGCACAAAGGGGTTATGAACAGGTTTTAAGATATATACAAAAGACAGCAGAAAATGGCAATAGGCTTGCCAGAATTGAAGATGGTGGTCAGCCTATAATTGACATCTGCATAGAAGAGGCTTTCCCAACCTATGACTACAACGTTGATATAATCCCCAAAAGCCGTCCAGAAATCTATTTTGAAGGTGGCAAGGTTTATATAGCTTTTGAGATGGGTAAGGTTGATGTGAGGGTATGAATTAATAAAGTTCTAAAGGAAATTGTGGATTATTTAAAACTATAAAAAGGGAGAATAAAAAATGGTAGTTCAAAAGTCAGTGGTCCAGTCAAGGGTATTTGGAGAGCTTGAAGTAAATGAAGAGAATATAATAACCTTTGAAGAAGGAATTCCTGCGTTTGAAAATTTGAAAAAATTTGTAATTGTCAAAGAAGAAGACAGTCCATTTTTGTGGTTACAGTCGATCGAAGATAAAGACATCGCATTTGTTATCATCAATCCATTTGACATAAAACCTGACTATGAATTTGACATAAGCGAGGAAGTTTTAAAAAAGCTTGAGATAGAATCAGAAAAAGATGTTGCAGTTTTTTGCATTGTTGTAATTCCAGAGGATGTAAAACAAACAAGAGTAAACCTAAAAGCTCCAATTATTATAAATGTGAACAAGAGAAAGGGAATGCAATATCTTTTAGATGATGAAAAATACCCACTTAAGTATTACCTTTTTGAAAATTCAAATTCAAACGTGCAGAAATGAGGTATACAGAAGATGCTTGTACTTTCACGAAAAGAAGGTGACCAGGTTCTAATTGGAGAAAATATAATCATAAAAGTCATCAGCATAGAAAAAGACTGTGTAAAACTTGGAATAGATGCTCCAAAGAATGTGAAGGTTTTACGATATGAACTACTTCAAGAGGTCAAAAACGAAAATGTTGAAGCTTTGCAGGGTAAAGAGAGACTCAGCAAGATTAAAGATTTAAAAGAGATTTTGTCAGATGAGCAAGGATGAAATTGAAAAAATTTAGAAGTATTAATAGTGCCAGTGAAGGCGGGAACAAAACCTGCCTTCTTTATTTTTTGGGGGATAATTTTATTAAGATGCACTCAAAAATTTAAAGTATACTTTAAAAAATTAACTTAAAAATGCAAAGTATACTTTATATTTTTTGGCTAAAAATTAAAAGTATGTGTTATAATATCAAACAGTGAGGTGAAAAAATTGACCATCACAAGCTCAGAAAACATATTAAGAATTTTATACTCTTATAATCCCTGGTGGAGAGAAGGGTATTTTCCACAAGATTTATCTAAACCTGTAAAAAGAATGGCATATTATAAGGTTTATAGTTTGCTAAATCACCCAACTATCAGAAGGTATCTTATACTTTCGGGTGCACGTCGAGTAGGCAAAACAACCATATTATACCAATTAATAGAGTCGCTCTTAAGAGATAAAGTTCATCCAAAAAAGATACTATATGTTTCTTTTGATCATCCTTTGTTTAAACTTTGTTCGTTTGATCAAATTTTGAGTCTTTATGAGATAAATGTAAACTAATCAGAGGAAGCTTATATATTTTTGGATGAAATTCAATACGCAAGCGATTGGGACAGGTGGTTAAAAGTATATTACGATACAAAACCAAAATGGAAAGTTGTTGCAACAGGGTCTGCTTCACCAAAACTTATTGAAGGAGTAAAGGAAAGCGGTGTTGGTCGCTGGACAGTGGTTTGTGTTCCGACTCTTTCGTTTTATGAATTTTGTGAAATACTTGGTGCTGAGGAAAGACCCAAGGATTTACCACATTTAGATTTAAGAGAGCTTTTAAGTTTTAATGATCATCAGATTTCTGAACTTGTCTTTTTGCTTATGCCTTTGCAAAAATATTTTAACAGATACTTGATGGTTGGGGGATTCCCTGAATTTGTATTTTTGGAAGATTGGTTTTTAATTCAAAGAATTTTAAGAGAGGATGTAGTAGATAAGGTCATCAAAAGAGATATTCCTTCGCTATTTAATGTCAGAAACCTGACAGTATTAGAAAAAGTCTTCTTGTACTTGTGTTTTAACTCTTCAAGTGTAATTAATATTTCAACCATCAGTAAACAAATTGAAAACGTCTCAGTAACCACAATAGAAAATTATATTCACTTGCTTGAAAATACAAACTTGATTTATAGGAGTCTTCCAATCGAATTAGGTGGCAAAAAGATTTTAAAAGCAAAACCTAAAATATATATATCTGACCCAGCTATTAGAAATGCAGTTTTGATGATAGACAATCTCTTCACCGATAGCAAAGAACTTGGAATTACAGTTGAAACAGCAGTTTTTAAGCATATATACAGCTTTTATAGTGAAGAGAATGTAAAGATAGGCTATTTTAGAAAGCCGACTGATAACCAAAAAGAAATTGATATAGTTGCTCAGTTTCCAAATGGTAAGAGCCTGATTGAGGTAAAATTTAGAGAGGATAGCACACCTGCCGAAAATGATGCAATTGTGCAGATCTGCCAAAAAGAAAAAGATATAATCTCAGCAGTGCTTATCACAAAGAGAGCAGAAGATTATGGCAGGCTTGAGTTATCTGCAAAGGTTCCAATAATAAAGATTCCTGCGTTTGTGTTTATGTATTTGTTTGGGAGAAAGTAAAAAAATTTTTCTTTTCCCTCTAAACTCATAAAACCATCCTACCGATAATCTTATTGAAAACAAAATGAAGCTTCACAGGGACGTGAAGCTAAAAAATTAAATTCAGGGAGGGTGTTTTAAGATGCGTATTAATAATAATGTCCAAGCTTTAAATACTTATAACAGGTTGACTATTAATAATGATGCTTTGGCAAAGTCACTTGAAAAACTTTCATCTGGTATGCGAATCAACAGAGCGGGCGATGATGCAGCAGGTTTGGCAATTTCAGAAAAGATGAGAGGTCAAATCAGAGGTTTGAACCAAGCTATCAGAAATGCTCAGGATGGCATTTCATTAATTCAGACAGCTGAGGGTGCTTTGAATGAGACACATTCAATCTTGCAAAGAATGAGAGAGCTTGCTGTTCAGGCTGCAAACGACACAAATACAGTGGAAGACAGACAAGCACTTCAGGCAGAGGTTGATCAGTTAGTTAAGGAAATTGATAGAATAGCTGACACAACCCAATTCAACACAAAGACATTATTGGATGGTACTTATGCAAGTACATCATTAGTTTTCCAGATTGGTGCAAACATAAATCAGAATATAGGATTGACAATTGCAAGCGCAAAGGCAAATGCTTTGGGAGTAAACGGAATAGCAATTACTAATCAGACATCAGCAAACCAAGCTATTTCGACAATTGATGTAGCTATTGGGAAAGTCTCCAGTATTAGAGCAAAACTTGGTGCTTACCAGAACAGACTTGAGCATACAATCAATAACTTAGGTGTATCTTCAGAGAATTTAACAGCAGCAGAAAGCAGAATCAGAGATGTTGATATGGCAAAAGAAATGATGGCTTATACCAAGAATAATATCTTAATGCAGGCAGCAACTGCAATGCTTGCTCAGGCAAATCAGCTTCCTCAAGCAGTATTGCAACTTTTAAGATAGTAGAAAACAAAGAAGTAAAATAAAAGAGCCCTGGTATTTAGCCAGGGCTTTTTTTTAAAAGAGTTCTTGAAGGGAGATGACCTAATTTTGGTAAAAACAAAATTAAGCATATGTATGATGGTAAAGGATGAAGAAAAGAATCTAAAGAGATGTTTGGAGAGTTTAAAACCCTTGCTTTTACGGGAAGATGTTGAACTTATAATTGTTGATACCGGGTCAAAGGATAAGACTATTGAAATTGCAAAAAACTATACCACGCGAATTTATTTTAAAGAATGGAAACATGACTTTTCTGAAATGAGAAACTATACAATATCCTTAGCCAGTGGTGACTGGATTTTTATACTGGATGCAGATGAAGAGGTTGAAAATCCAGAAAATGTCATAGAAGAAATCAAAAAAGCCGAAAAGAAACAAGCAAATACCATTTGTTTAACTGTTAAAAATTTAACTCAGGAAGATGACAAGAAAAATTATGTGATTAATATATCACCAAGAATATTCAAAAAAAATTACATAAAATATTGGGGGAGAGTCCATAATCAACCAATTTATCATGAACCAATTTATTACAGCGATATTGCCATATATCATTATGGATATATTCTTCTAGATACAAGATTAATGGAATATAAGTATAAAAGGACAGTAACTTTGCTTCTTAACGAACTCGAAAAAGATCCTACCAATGTTTATTACAGATATCAGCTTGGTGTAAGTTATAGCATGTATGGTAAATTAAAAGAGGCAAGTATAGAGTTTGAAAAGGCTTATAATTTGCTAAGAACTCAGAATAGTGAGACAAAAAAGAGATTTTTAGTTTTATATTCCCTTTATGCAAAAACTCTCCTTGGTTTAGGCTTATATGATATGGCACGAGAAATTGCAGAAGAAGGTATAAATTTCAACAGTGATTATATAGATTTATACTACATAGCTGGGCAGTCACTTTATATGGTTGGAAGACGAAAAGAGGCGGTGGAGTATTTTAAAAGATATTTAGACTTTTTTGCTAAAAATGAAAAACCACGAGTTTTAAATGACCCAAGCTTAGCTTTTTATTATGTAAATGATTATTACATTGATCAGGCAATTTCATATATTTTGCAATATTATCTTGATGCTAATAATTTTAATGAAGTAAAAAAGTATATAGATTCATTCAGGGATATCAACTCAAGACTAAAACACTATGTATTGATGTATTTAGAATTGCGAGAGTATAAAAAATTAAAAGAGTTTTACGTTCAATGTAAACAAAAGGAAAAAATAGCTGAATTTATTGAAAAATTTATTGTGGAATTAAAATTAGATGAAGACGAAAGAAATAAATTATATGAAGAATTTGCCACAATTAGCGATTTATATGGTAGATACGCAGAATTATGGATTAAGTCTATAGATGCTACAGAGATCATAAACTATATTTTTAGGTACGGAGAAATAAAAAACCTTTCTGCATTCTATTTTAAGGCATTGTTTTGTTGTTTAGGTAGAAAAGAGTTTTTGATTAATAAGCTTAAAGAAATAGATATATTAACTCTCAGAAAAAAAATAGCTGAGGCACTTGCCGCGAAGTTTATTGATTTTGAAGATGTTATCAACCTCTTGGAAGTAATAAAGAAAGAAAAAGCAGATATAGATATTTTGACTCGTTATATAGCTTTAGCGTTGTTGGTTTTGTTAAATTTTCCTCGCCAAAGCGATGAAAGATTGTATGAGATATTCTTAAACTACACAGAAAATGGTATATTATTGATGAACAGACTTTATAAGAATGAAGAAATTAAAGAAAAATACAGATATTTTTTATCTGATGAGGAAAAATATTTTGCTTTAATGTACATGATTTACCTTTCATTACAAGAAAAGAGAATGGACAAAAGTATAAAATACTTACGAGAAGCAATAGCAACAATGCCTAAATTGGTTAAACATCTTAAAAGATTCTCTAAGGACATCTTGGGAGTGGATGTTTAGAAGCTGCTAAGTAGAGTTGTAGTGAAGAGTTAGTAATTTTCATATGCGTTTGAAGGAGTGAATCCAAGTGAATGAGAATATAGAGAGTAAAATTAGAAGAATAAAAGAACTTCTTAATAAACTTATTGAGAATGGAGAATTGGATTATGCGTTAGAGGTGATTAACAAATGCAACAATGTTATTAAAAATGACGCAGAGATTATTTCAATGAAAGGGACAATATACTATGCTAAAAATGAAATTGAAAAAGCAGAAGAAATTTTTAAAAAAGGTTTGCTTATTGATTCTACATATGCAGATTTTTATTACAACTTGGGTTATATTTACGAATTAAAAGAAGAATATGAAAAAGCAGCAAAATTCTTTGCTCGAGCTTTAGAGTTTGTTACTGGCGAGGAGACAATAGAAATTGGCAAAAAGTTAAATGAAATTTTGTGTAAAATTTCTACACCTTTAAAGGACGAAAGCAAAATAGCTTTTTTTGTGAAACCGGGGTTAGATAGTTTTTTAAACGATATAATATTAGGCTTGATGGATGAATACTTTGTAAGAAAGATTACTGTCACTGACTTTAAACAAATCGACGAAGGTATGCAATGGGCTGATATATGTTGGTTTGAGTGGTGTGATGAGCTTGTGATATATGGGAGTAGACATGAATTAGCAGGAGAGAAAAAGATAATATGTAGATTGCATAGGTATGAAGCATTTACAAATTATATATTTCAGGTGGAATGGGAAAATGTAGATAAGGTGATATTTGTGGCGTCTCATATATTAAATATTGTAAATTCAAAGTTAGGCGGTAAAATAAGGGAAAAAAGCATTATTATTCCTAATGGTATTAATTTACAAAAATACAATTTCAGAGACAGAAAAAAGGGCTTCAACATAGCTTATGTTGGTTATTTGAATTATAGAAAATCACCTAACATGTTACTGCAAATAATTAGTAAATTAATACAAATTGACAAAAGATACCGTTTATTTATTGCTGGAGAATTTCAAGATGAAGAAAATATGACCTATTTTGAATATTTGATAAAAGAGATGGGATTAAAGGACTATGTAATTTTTGAGGGATGGCAGAAAGATATAAATACATGGTTAGAAGATAAAGATTATATTTTAAGTTGTAGTATCTTCGAAGGTCACCCGGTAGGAATAATGGAAGCAATGGCAAAAGGGATAAAGCCTGTGATACATAATTTTGTGGGAGCAAAGGATATTTATCCAAGTGAATGGTTGTGGAATACTATTGATGAGGCTGTAACAATGATTATGGAAGAAGATTATAATTCAGAAAAATACAGGGAATTCATAAAAGAAAAATATAGTCTACAGACTCAAATTGATAAGATTAAAAGAGTTATTTTAGAAACTGAAGATACAGTAAGAAAGAAGGGCAACTTTTGCTCAACTCGAGAAGAAAAAAATATAGAAAAAAGTAATTGGGATAAGATTTGGAGAGATGCTAGTATTTTTGAACCTGAGCAAATAATGAATGATCCAGCTACAATGACACTACGTTCGGAGTTTGTTAATTTTTTAAATAGATACTTTGTGTTAAAAGATGCTAAAATAATTGAAATGGGATGTGGAACAGGGCAATTTTCAGCTGAATGTGCATTACGGGGGTGTAAGGTATTAGGAATTGACATAAGTGAAAATAGTATTAAGATTGCAAATGAGATAAAAAAAAGATACAAAATAACTGGTTGTAATTTTAAGGTATTAAATGCACTTGAGACAGGGTTTTCGGATAGTGAATTTGATATTGCATTCAATATGGGTGTCATTGAACATTTTAACGATGAGGAAATTATAAAGTTTCTTAAAGAAATGAGTAGAATTTCTAAATATGTAGTGGTTGGTGTACCGTATACTGGATCTGAAGTATATAAAATGGCAAAAGCATATTTGATAAAAAACGAAAGATGGATTTATGGATATGAAAAAGATTTCTATACGTTATTCTCAATATTTGATAAAGCAGGTCTAATATTACTAAAAGAAGAAGTGCTTGGATATTATTCAGAGGCTGCATATCTTAGACGCATTGACAATGATTTGTTTGAGACATGTTTATCAAATAATTTTAGAAGGTTTTTTGAAGGCAGAAAAAATGTAGGATGTTGGTTAGTTGCAATTGGTACAAAAAAAGAGGAATATGCTAGTTTGTTTAATAAACTTAATAATGAAAGGATAAGGTTTGAAAACTTGATTGCTCTGGAACCTTACAAAAATCCGTCAGTTTCAATCATTATACCTTTTTACAATGCAGAAAATTTCATTGAAAGACAGCTTTTAGAATTATCTCGTATTAATTATTCCAATTATGAAGTTATCTTTGTAAATGATGGGTCTTCAGATAAGAGTGAAAGAATACTTTTAATGAACAAGGAGAATATCAATAATTTCAAGTACGTTAATTTAGATAGCAATGTTGGCTTATTTGATGCGCGACATGCTGGGTTAAAGATAGCCGAAGGTGAATATGTTTTCTTTTCTGATGTAGATGATTTCCTATATCCGCATTGTATCAGGAATTTGGTGAATGACATTTATAACTTCACTCATAAGGTTTTACTGTCTGTTTCTTGCTGCTTAAGAGATAACACAGATTTTAAGGGAATAATGTGGATGGTTAATTATTTACCTACTCTTTTTGATTATGTTAAAAAAGAATTGTATACACTGTCAGGACAAGTAGGAATAATTAATACTCTTTTGGAAACAAAGCAATTAAGAGAAATTTATGGAGAAATAAAAGGTATGCTCAGTTCTATGAAAATAAAAAAGTTTATAGTAGGGGAAGATACTATTATCGTTGATTGGATGATATTAAAAGAGTTAATAGATAATATAATTCCCGTTTATTATACTTTCAGAGGATATTTTATAAATAATGAATTTTCTGCTTCCAAAAATATTACTCAAAGATTAAAAGATATACCGTTAACCAAAGCATTAGAGTTAATTATATTAAAGAAAAAGTTAAATCTGTCCCCTGATACTATCAACGACTATGAAAGTTTGGTATATCGTAGAGCCGTAGAAATATATGGTAAAAATTCTGGCGAGACTTTATTTAATAACTTCCTTTGTTACAAAAATATCCTTGAAGAAATATTATAAATTGAGGCACCAATAAATTAAATGCAAGAGTAAAATTTTAAATAGAAAAACTAAATAAATCGTTTCACATCATTGGGTAATAATAATTGAAAAAAAACTCATGCAAGAGGGGAGGGATGGAGAATTTATAAAATTTAACGAGTTAAATTTTTGTGAAAAAAGGTCAAAGAAGCAAGGGAAAATATAATTGATGTAGTTGTGAGAGGTAAATAAATAGTCTAGATATTATCGAGATAATTTATTTACGTAAGAGAGAGAAATTTCAAATATAAGAAGTGTTATTACATTTAAGACAATAAAAACGACTTTACAACTGTTATACATTTTCCAGCTGCTTAAAATAATGAGCTTATTTGAAATAATAGCAAATATTAGTTTTTAGTTTCGTATTAAAAGAATAGGATATAACATTATTTTGAAGAGAAGACTCGTAAATAGTAATTTAATACAATACATCTAAATACAGTAAATCGTATGAGTGTTATAGGAGCAGGTATAGCCTAAGACTTCAAATTAAGATATCCAAAAATGTATGATGATTACGTTGTTAGGTGCAAAAATAATAGGGTCAAAATTGGCGAACCATATTTGTATATTGCAAAAGATGGAACTAAAATTGTTAATTTTCCGACAAAATATCACTGGAGATATCCTTCAAAAATTGAATGGATTAAGATGGGACTTGAGTATTTTGTTCAGCATTACAAAGAGTGGAATATAAAATCTATAGCATTTCCCAAACTGGGAACAAATGCAGGAAAGTTGCCTTGGTCGCAAGTCAAAGCAGTTATGGTTGAATACCTCAAAAAGGTCGATATTCCTGTTTATATTTGTCTTGACGAATTGGAAGAAGCTGAAGGTATTGAAAAGGAAATGATAAGAATATTGAACGAAAATAGTATTGAAATTATTTCCAGCATACAATTAAGAAGTACTATGAGAAATTATATTATAAACCAATTGCCTATAAAAAGACTCAGATATTTATTAAATCAGAAACAAATAAGTAATAAAACATATGAAAAATTATTTATTGAGCTTTATAACAGGGCAAAAAAATCACAGTCTAATCACTATGAGAATTTATCATTTTTTGATAGATAGACGTAAAATACTTAGTTGTAAGTTAGAAGGCACTTTTATAAAGACAATTAATTTCATTTGCTCTCTGTTCTCAAGATTTTTTGCTTTTTTATATAAAAAATAAGGAGATTTCAGCATTTATCAACAAAAACAAAAAATTAAATCTTTTTTCTTGATATTCGAATATAAGTTCTGATATAATATATGCTGAAGATAGAGGGTGTTAAAAAAATGAAACTTGAAGAAATAATTGATAAAGCAAAAAGTGTAATTCCCGAACCAAAAAGTTTGAGAGCACAACTATTTGAGGACTGTAGAAAAAAGTTTGAAGAGAAAAAAGATTTTGAGTATTTATTGCGCTTTATTGATGAACGTGGACTTGAAATGTTTAGGAAGTATGAACAGAAGGCTTTTTTATTAGCTTTGCAATTATTCTTTGAAAATAAGTTTAAAGATAAACAAAAAACAGAAGAAGTATTAGAAAAGTGGAAAAATATTATTCAAACAAAAGGAACAGCTGAATTTATTAGATTATTGTCTAAAGAACTTAATGAAGCAATTGAAATTATAAGATTATTAGAAAAAAGTATTGGACAGATGAGAAAAGCAAGAGCTGGTGTGCAGTTTCAGGAAAGTATTAAATTTTTGCTTAGTTTGTATGGGATCAAATCAGAAATTCCAACAAATAATGAAGATAAACAAAGACTTGGTTATATTGATATTGTTGTTCCTTCTGTGGCTGAAGCTTTTACAAAACCTGACAAATGTTTTTTTATAACGTGTAAAAGAACTTTAAGAGAACGTTGGCGTCAAGAAGTACCACAAGCAACAGTTAATCAAAGATTTTATTTTGTTACACTGGATTTAGACGTTCCACTTAATAAAATATATGAATTTCAAGAAAAGAAATTAATTATTTATCTTCCAACAGAAAGTTATAATAAAATAGTTGAGGAAAGCAAAGATAGTAAAAAACCTATCAATGTGAGTTATATAAGACCCTTAGGCGAATTAGTAACTGATTTAAAAAATTAAGCAAGGTGAAATAAAATGGAAAATGTGAAATTTGATTTATTTTTAGGTAATGTAGATATCGACTTTAAAGGTTACAAGATAAAAGAGTCCGTTCATGGTATTCATTCTTATCCAGCAATGATGCCAGCTCCATTAGCAGAATTTTTGATTCAAAGCTTTACAGAGAGAAACGATATAGTTCTTGATCCTTTTTGTGGGTCTGGAACTGTACTTTATGAAGCTTTAAAAAATGGGCGAAATGCTATTGGCGTTGATATAAATCCTTTGGCGATATTAATTAGCAATGTTAAGATTAACATAGGGAAAATTGAATTATCTAAATTAGAAAAATTCTTTATAGAAATCTTTAAAGCTTACCAGCAACTTGAAGGTAAAGAGTTTGAGCTACCTAAATTTAAAAATATTGATTTTTGGTTTAAAAAAGAAGTTCAGATAAACTTACAAAGATTAAAAACAGCTATTGAAGTAGTAGATCAAGATATATATAAGCTTTTCTTTAAACTTGTATTCGCTAAAACAGTAAGAAATGTAAGTAATACTCGCAATTCAGAATTTAAATTATACAGACTCGAAGAAGAAAAATTGAAACAACATAATCCTGATGTTTGGAAAACTTTTGAACGAGACTTTAAAGTAACAGAGGAAAAACTTTTGTACAGAGAAATTACTAATAATACTAATTATGTAAAAATATTTCACAAAAATATTTTAGATTTGGATGAAGTAGAAAATGAAACAGTCGACTTAATATTGACCTCTCCGCCTTATGGAGATGCTAGGACAACAGTTGCTTATGGTCAATTTTCAAGACTCTCTTTGCAGTGGCTTAATTTATGGGAGTATGATGTTGATAAAGAAAGTTTAGGTGGAAAGAAAAAAATTGGAGAATTTGATCCGATTTTATTCCAATTACCTGTTTTAAATTCTGTTTTCAATAAAATTTTACAATTGGATAGTAAAAGAGCCGAAGAAGTTCTAAGATTTTTTCATGATTATTTTTATTCAATCAAGAAGTTAACTAAGTTAGTTAGAAAAAAAGGATATGCAGTTTATGTAGTTGCGAATAGAAAAGTTCGAGGTATAGAAATTCCTACAGATGAAATTACTAAAGAAATGTTTGAATTTTTTGGATTTGTTTGGGTTGATACATTAGAACGTAATATTATTAACAAACGAATGCCCTTAAAAAATAGTCCATCTAATATTCAAGGGCAAAAAGACAATACTATGCTAAAAGAAAAAGTAGTTATACTTAGAAAAATATAGCTTATTATTGGGGGTCACAAAATGTACATATAAATTATGAGGTTGTTGAATAAAAGAAATAACCATATAAAGTAAACATAATAACAAATGAAAAAAGTCCATTGTGTTATAATTTAATTTAATAGCTTGCTGAATAAAACAAATTAGCAAAAAAGGCAACTGATAAATATAGATAAAAAGCTATCTTCATTGAGGTAAAGTTATAGATAGTAAAAAAGCAAAAACCCACAACAAGGAGGATGGCAATAACTAGTTTTATTAAAATACAAAAACAAAAATTTTAAAAATCTTTATCGCAATTGAGAGAGTAATAAAAGCCTTGGGATTAAAGAAAAAAAGGAGTAGGGGAGAAGGACTAAAGAAATTTAATCTGAGTCATGTACTACCTTATTTTGTATACATAGTTAAGAACAAGATAAACACTTGTAAGAAATTAGAATAAAGGAAATAGAGGTTGATTAATTTGTTAAAAGATTTTAAGGGAAAGACTTTTGTGGCTTTTGTTGATATAAGTGGTTTTAAAAAGGTTTTATTAAAAAATGAGAACAAAGCAGAAAAAATTTTAAACTCGTTTTATTCTATAGGCTATAGAGAGTTGAAGAGCTTTAATTCTAATAATTTGCCAAAATGTTATTCCTTAAATGGAATGTTTATCTCTGATTGTGGTATTATATATGTGAATTTTTGCAAAGGATATAGATATATTGAAGAACCATCAAAAAAGAAAACTATCTTAAAAGAGGTTTTAAAAGATTTACTTTTATGCTTAAAGGATATTTGCCGAAGGTTTTGGGAGGAACAAAATGAATTGTTATCCGTAGGAGTTTATTATGGTGACTTTGTATATCAAAACAGATTGGAGCATGAAAATGTTGACAAAAACTTTATTTATGGACAGGGTTATTTAAAGGCTTTTGAACTGTGCGAAAATTTTGCTGTGGGTGGGGAGTTTATTTGTAAATTAAATGAATTAAGCAATGATTTATTAGGCATAATTGGCAATGTTGGTGAATATGGGATTATAATTAGAGAGATAGAAAATAAAGATATCCATAAGAAAAATTTTAGAGTTTATTGGATGTTAGAAAAAGATGACGATAATAAGGTGAATGAAATTGAAACATATTATCGAGAGTTACAACGTTTACGAAAAGAAAAAAACAATAATGCTAATATTGAAAAGCCTGAAATAGAAAGAGAAATAAATGAGAAGTACGATGAGTTTAAAGAAAAAATAAAAAATTTAATCAAGAAAAATAATAGTAATTGGTAAATTGATAAATATTGCCAGACTAAAAGAATAAATGTTCTTAAAGCTTATCAGGATTAGTTATGTTTAAAGGTATTAAAATTTGACTAAGTACATAAATAATGAAATGAACTGACGTGGGGTGTTATAGATGAATAGTAATAGTAAGGATACCTTTATTGTAAATTTATATGAAAAAATATTTAACATTTTAGGAAAAGTTTCAATATTCTATTGGCTCAGGAGGATTACTAAAAATAAAAGTTATTTTTTTGTTGATGCGTGGGTATTAGGGAATTTAATTTTCTCAGTATTATCTGTTATAATAACCTACTACATAGATAGGCGAAAGAGATTCTTGTTTTGGATAATTTTAGCTTATAGTATTGTGAGAGTTTTTGAAATTTTAGTATATCAATTAAATGTTTTGTTTTTTGATAGAATAAGAGCACAGAAGAATAATCAAGATTATTCAATCAGATCAGCAACGAGAATGGTTATTTTGTTACTTCATAATTTTGCTGAAATAATGCTTTGGTATTCAGTTATGATGATCTGTATTTTAAAAATTGATGGTAGCTTTTCTCAGGAGAGATCTATTTGGGAATATATTCGTGCAAATATCTTAAATGTGGCAACGTTCAATACTGGTGAAATAGAAAAAATAGTAAATAAAACAAATTCAAGTATAGCTAATCTAATATTTTTTGAAAATATTACGGGCTTATTTATGACGCTATTGTGCTTAGGGAGATTTATTAATCTATTGCCAACAGTTAAAACTAAGGATGAAACATAGATATGATTAAAGCCGAAAATTAAAAAATTTTTCCATTACATTTAATACTTCACTATTGATGCTTGTGTTTACTCAATATGATTACATAAACCATTGATTGTAGAAGACAAGAAAATATTTTAATCAAATGATTAAAAAAAGAAGATTTTGGGTATAATAAATATAGAAAGTGAATAAAATACAGAGAAATATAATATCTAAATCGCTGTTAATAACTAAAAGTAAATTTTAGTTGACATTTTGTTATCTTTATGCATATAATGTAAATGGTATTTGTTTAATATCTCCATGAGTATTTGGGTTAGAGAAGGTGATAGAGAATGAAAATAAATTATGATTTTTCTAGTGATATAATTTATCGATTAGAGCAACTAAAAAAAAATTATAATCAAAAATTTCTTAAGTTAATTGAGTTTTTGAAGATTTATTTTAAAATGATTTATTTCGTTCAGAAAAGTTCTGAAGTATCAGAAGAAGAAAAGAAATTATTAAGAGAGTGGTTTGAAGAAAAAAGAAATTATTAAGAGAGTGGTTTGAAGAAAAAGGTAAGAACTACCTATTAAGTCTGATAGATTTGGTTGAGACATATAGCTTGTTTCTACCTAATTTTGAAGCAATAATTGATTATTATATCTTTTATTTAAATGATGCATATGAGAATAATGATATTGTAGAAATAATTGATTGGTTATATGGAATATTAAAGGCTATAAATGATAGACTTTTAGAAAGATTTGATTTCAAATTAAAGTCTGAAATAAATTTTATCTCTTATGAAGGATTTACAGAAATTAGCAATACTGAGGCTATAAAAACCTGCGTTTATACCGCAGGTTTTTTATTTATACTATAGATGAGAAAATTCACTAACATTAAATTACCATAATAAACTTACATGAAAAAATTTAATAATTTCTCTACAATTACATGACACATAAATAAACACCAAAGATAGTCCTCACTTTCAAATAAATACTTCATGGTCTTGTAATCGTCAAGTGCCGAATCAATCCAGTACTGAATTATTTCTTCTTTTTTCAAAACGCTCACACTCACAAAATCTATAATGTTCTTTCTTACTAATATTTTACCACAAATCTAAAGTGCAAAAAGCATTCATTAAACTTTTCCCTTTTCCCAACCGATAATATATAAAGAAAACCAAAAAGAGAGGGAAGCAGTATGGTTGTTGATGGCATTGGAGTCAAAAGTATTGACATATCAAACATTGTATCCAGAATTCAAGACAGCAAAAGCAAAATAGAAGATGTAGAAGTTAATTTGCAGTCAGAAAAGGGTATAAATAAAGAAGAAGTCAATTCTAAGTTTGGAGAAAAGAATAAAAATGAACTTGATGAAGATACACTTATTAAAATGATAAATAAAGCAAACAAAGCATTTGAGGCAAAATATACAAGGCTTGAATTTTCTATTCACAAAGAGACACATGAAATTGTTGTAAAGGTGTATGACAAAGAGACAAATGAACTAATAAGAGAAATACCACCAGAGAAAATTTTAGATATAATTGCAAAGCTTTGGGAGCTTGCAGGTATTTTTGTAGATGAGAGAAGATAAGGTGGTGAAAAAAGATGAACGTTAATTCAACAAGCTCTACAAGCTATACAAATCCCTATGATGCTTATAAATATTACACAAGAATAGGTGGGCTTGCAAGTGGACTTGATACAGACTCTATAATTCAGGGTTTGATGAGTGTAGAAAAACAACGATATAATAAGCTTTATCAACAAAAACAGCTTTTGGAATGGCAAAGACAGGATTATATGGACATAGCAAGTGCCATATCAAGCTTTAAAGATTATGTCTTCAGTCTCAAACTTTCCAGTAACTTCACTAAATATAAAACTACTGGTGAGGCAGTAGATGGTGGGTATGTATCTGTTACAGGTACTGCTAATGCTCTTGAAGGGAATTATCAAATAAAGGTTGAACAGCTTGCAACACAGGCAAATGCGGTGGTAAGTGATCTAAGTTCAATTACCAAAGATTCTGAAAACAAAGTAAACCTCAAGATTGATTTAACAATTGGCAGTTCAACTGTATCAAAAAATATAACGCTTGTATGGAATCCGACAGATAGTGTGGATACTTTTGGAGCAAATTTAGCAAAAGAAATTAATTCAGCTTTCAGCAGTGATAAGAGTTTGAGAGCTTATTATGATGCAACTATACACAAACTTATAATATCTTCTCAAAAAACGGGGAGCAATGTAAGCTTTAGTGTAAAGGATTTGAATAATAATTCTCAAATAGCAAATGCTACAGGAACTGATGCAATAGTTTATATTAAAGATATCTTCAATAATGAATCATTTATTTCGTCACCAACAAATACAATAAACGTATATGGAATGAGCATTACACTTAACAAAACTACAGTAGATGGTTCAAATGTTGCTCAGTATAAATCATTTTCTATCTCCAAAGATGTGGATGCTATTGTAAACAATATTAAAGAATTTATAAACAAATATAATGACCTTGTAAGCAAAATATACAGCAAGATCACTGAAAAAAGAAATAGAGATTATTTACCATTGACAGAAGAGCAAAAATCCCAGATGAAAGATACAGACATTCAAAAGTGGGAGGAAGCTGCTAAAAAAGGACTTTTGTATGGTGATTCAATACTTTCAAGCTATTTGAGTAACATGCGAAACTACTTATATAAACAGGTCACAGGGCTTCCTTCTAACTTGGATACAATATCTGAAGCAGGAATTGAAACATATAGCTATTTTGATAGCAAAGAAGGTAAGATTTATATAAAAGATGAAAGCAAACTCAGAGACGCGATAGCAAATAATTTTGACGCATTTGTAAAACTGTTTACAAACAGTGGTAGTGATACAACTTCTGTTGATGATGATGGTATTCTTCAAAGATTTTATAATCTTGCCAATGATACTTTAAAGAAAATATATGATAAAGCTGGTAAACCATATTTTACAAGTTCTTATGATCCGAATAGTTCTATAGGAAAACAACTCAGAAGCATAATTGACCAAATGAATGCTGAACAGGATAGGCTAAAACGAGTAGAGGATAGATATTATAAACAATTTTCCCAGCTTGAGAGTTTAATGGCACAGATGAGTACTCAAAGTTCGTGGCTTTCACAGCAGTTTAGTAGTAAATAGGGATATGGTAAATTTTGAATAAATAAAGAGTAAAAAAATATGAGGGGGCAAAATTTATGGATGCAGCAGCAAGGTATCAAGAAGAAATGATAATGACAAAGCCACCGGAAGAGATAACTCTTATGCTTTATGATGGATGCATAAGATTTATTAAACTTGCAATGCAGGCAATTGATGAAAAGAAATTTGATAAAGCAAATGAGAACATAATTAAAGCTGAGAATATCATCACAGAACTTATGTCAACACTTGATATGAGCTATGAGATATCTAAAAATTTGATGAGCCTTTATGATTTTGTTTACAGATGGCTTATTCAGGCAAACCTCAAGAAGGATAATAAATATTTGCAGGAAGCGCTTGAGATTGTGCAGGATTTGCGAAATACATGGGCAGAGGCAATAAAGATTGCCCGCCAACAAAAGAATAAGTAAAAAGGGCTGGGGTTTATGTATAATAAGCTTGTAAGTCTTCTTGAAGAGAAAGAAAAACTTGTTGATAGGTTTTTGACATTAACAAGTCTTCAACAGGAATATATTTTGAATGATAATTTCGATGAACTTTCTAAGATTGTCGACGAAAAAGCAGATCTGATTGAGAGAATAAATAAAATAGATGACCAATTTATGGATGAGTTTGAAAATATAAAAGTTAAAAAAGGGATAAAAAGTTTTGACGAAATAACAGACATTGACAAAGAGACAGGCATTTTGCTCAAAAGCCTCACATCATCTATTTTGCAGAAACTGCAGGTTATAAAGGATATAGACGAAAAGAATAATATTTTAATTCGAGCAAAGTTTGATGAGATAAAAAGGGCTCTGAAAAGTATGAGGTATAAAAAAGAGGCTTTAAAAGACTATTCTCAGTACAAGCAAAATCAGTTTCCAGCTGGTTTTGACAGGAAAGAATAGGGGCTTAAAAAGCCCCTTCTTTGTTGGTCTTTTGCCTAAATTCATTTTCAATTTTTTCAAAAAGCCAGATAGGCTCTTCCACCTCAGGGCAAGTTTCATACAAAACAAGCGGGTCTAAGTCAAGGCAAATTGTCTCATCGTAGTTTCCACTTACATCCCATGCAAGTGTTCCATTTAACACAGTACACCTTTCCATAAAAAATTTTTTATCTTTGAGTCTTTGAAATTCACCTTTTTCAAGCAGACTTGAAGCGTCAAAAAGTTTTATGCTACCATCGTCAAAATATATATACACCTTGTAATCTTCAGTCGGAATAACCTGCACAACCTCAGGGTAGTATTCCATCATGTATCAATTACCCCAATAGTTTTCAAACTAAAGGATTGATTCTCATCAGTAACATTTAGAATATCAACTTCTGCCTCAAATCCAGCAAAAATTATAATCTAATTTTCGTTTAAAATCACATCTAAAAATTGAAGCAAAAATTAGCTTTCAATTTTTATTTTTCTTACAAAATACAAATTCCCCAACGCAAAAATTGCTGCTAATAAAAATACATACTCATACCCAAATTTGTTCCACAGAAAACCAGATAGCATTGGAAGGCTCATTGAAACTGCGTGGTCCATGCTTGTGCCTGTTGAAAGAGTAGGAGTAAGGTCGTCAGGATGTTTTATAATTTTCTTTATGTATGTTGACCTTGCCATTGATGTTGCAAACATCAAGTTGTCGATGATATAACAACCATAAGCAAGGCCAAGTGCAAGCCATTTTATCTTTATGTTCTCAGTTGCTGCATATCCAAGACATATAAGAAAGATTACTATAGCGTCAAAAGTTAGTATCTTTTCTTCACCAAACCTGTCAATGAGCCTGCCAATTATATTTCTAAAGCCAATTCCTAAAAATGAACAGATAATTCCAACAAGCGCAAAATTTGCAACAGGTTGTTTGAAGATTTTTATTAACACCCATGGTGCAAAGGTGATAAATATTTGTTTTCTTGCTCCAAAGAAGACTGAAAGCACATAGTAAAGCCAGTAATCTTTTTTTATTACAAACTTAAATCCCTTATGCTGTGTCTTTTTTGGAAGTTTTATTGGCACAAGAAACAGGGCCGCAAAAAGATACATCACAGCAGCAATAACATACGCAGCTTGAAAAGAAAAATTTAAAAACTTAAAACCTACCATTACTATAAAATATCCAATTATAGATGCCGCTGTTGCCACAGAACCAATTATTCCTAAGGTTTTGCCATATTCATCCTCTTTCGAAAGTTCCATTCCAATGCTTGAGGTTAGAACCATGTTAAGGTGTGTGCCTGTGTTGTATATGGCTGTCCAGACAATCAGAAGCAGAAAGCTCGGTGCTAAAAATCCAAGACCAATCAGCGAGAATGAACAAAGAAAAGTGGCAATTATACTTACCCTCAGGTCGCCAAGGAAATATAAAAAGCCAATAAGAAAAATAATTAAAAAACCGGGGGTTTCACGTGGAAACTCAAGAACTCCTCTTGCCATAGGAGATATCTTGTATGTTGCAGCAATATAGTTGTTGAATATTGTGTCATTTATTCCTCCACCAATTCCCATAAAAGCATTTGCTAAAATAAATAAGAAAAGACTTGAGAGAACAACTTTTAAACCTTGCTTTGAATTAAGCTGTGACACTATATTTCATCCCTTTCTGGAGAATTTAAGTCTAAATTATACAAGTTCAATATCAAATATAGGTGTATAGACTCTTTTTCTGTCTATCTCCTCACTCAAAAAGAGAATCACCTTTTCAACAGGAATTTCATCAAAAGAAAAGCTCTCAACAAACTTTTGAAAATTCTCAAAAGGCTCATTTAATACAACATCCTGAGCAATTGTTATATGGGGTGTGTACTCTCTTTTTTCTCTTTCAAACCCAATCTCTACCATTGCGTTCTCAACGAGAGTAAAAAGATTATTGAGTTTTTCCAGATTACCATCTGGCTTTAAATATACAACTCTCAAGTTCCCATGCCCTTTAAAGTATCCACACGATGAGATTTTCAATGAAAAACGGGAAAAGTCTTTTAAATTCTTTTCAAGCGCCTGTCTAATTTTTTCGACCTTTTCGTATTCAATCTCACCAAGGAATTTGAGGGTTAAATGAAAATTATCAATATATTTCCATCTGCCTTTTTTGCTGATAGACTTTAAAAAGCTTTGCACTTCAACAATCTGTTCTTTTAAACTTTTTGGGAAATCAATACCAATAAAAGTTCGCATGGTAAATCTTCATTCCTTTCAATACATATTTTTCATAAAAATCTTTGAATGGTAACATTATATTTGGTAGAATAAATATAAACAGTTTTCATCTTAAATTTTATCAGGGGGAAAGGCATTATGGAAGTACTTTATAGCGTAAAACTTTTATATCCAACAGACATTCCTGTATCACCAGGTGTAATAAACGTTGAAATTTACAAACCTCAGCAGGGAAAACTGCCAATATACATAAAAAGCCTTGATGAAAATGACCCAAAACAATTTATGCGAAATATTGCTTCCATCATTCAAGAAGAACTTTTAAAGAGAATAAATATTGATATTACAACTCAAGCTCAGCTATATATCGTAGAAGGAGATGCAAAATATAAAGTTGTCTTTAACGACAGTTTGAATAGCTTTACCATAGAAAAGGAGTAGAAAGTAAAAAATGCGAGATTTTGGAGATGTGAAAAAGATTGTTGTAAAGGTTGGAACAAGTACTGTAACATATCCAACGGGGAAATTAAATCTTTCGCGGCTGGAAAGACTTGCAAGGGTTCTTTCTGACATAAAGAACGAGGGAAGGGACGTTGTGCTAGTCACATCTGGTGCTGTTGCATCGGGCTTGGGCAGGCTTGGACTTGCTAAAAATCACAAAACAACCCAGGAAAAACAGGCGCTTGCAGCTATTGGTCAGGGAATTTTGATGCAGATTTACGAAAAGCTTTTTGGTGAATATGGAGTTGTGGTTGCACAGGTGCTTCTTACCAAGGATGTTGTTGATGAAGAGAAAAAGATGCTAAATGTTAAGAACACATTTGAATATTTGTTCAAATATGGTGCAATTCCAATTGTAAACGAAAACGACGTTGTTGCAATTGAAGAGCTTGAGTTTGGCGACAATGATACTTTGTCTGCTTATGTTGCAACAATAATTGATGCCGACCTTTTGGTAATTCTTTCTGATATAGATGGGCTTTATACGTGTGACCCGAGAATTGATAGCAGTGCAAAACTTATAACTGAGGTATTTGAGATTGATTCATATATAGAAAGCATTGCGGGTGGTGCTGGTACTGCAAACTCAACAGGTGGTATGCAGACCAAAATTGAAGCTGCTAAGATTGCAATGCAACATGGGATTCCTATGGTAATTGCAAATGGTGAGAATCCAACAGTTGTGAAGGAAATTTTAGAAGGTAAAGAGATAGGAACTTTGTTTATAAGCAAGAATGCTATTTCAAGGTAAATACAGAAGGGGGAAGAATTTAAATATGAGTGATTTGATAGAAAAAGCAAAGAAGGTTAAAGAAGCGTCAAAAAAGCTCATGAATCTTTCTGAAAATGAAAAGAACAGGGCACTTTCGTGCATATCTCAGAAGTTATTAGAGAAGATGGAGTATATCTTGCAGGAAAACCAAAAAGACATGGAAAATGCTGCGATAAAAGGCATCAAGGGAGCTCTTTTAGACAGGTTAAAACTTACAGAGGATAGAATAAAGCAAATCTGTAAAGGGATTGAGGATGTCATAAAACTTCCTGACCCTGTTGGCGAAGTTATTTCTATGTGGAAGCGTCCAAATGGGCTTATTATTGGTCAAAAGAGAGTGCCAATTGGTGCAATAGGAATAATTTATGAGGCAAGACCAAATGTTACTGTTGATGCAGCTGTGCTGTGTTTAAAGGCAGGTAACAGTGTTCTTTTGCGAGGCGGGTCTGAAGCAATAAACTCAAATATTGCTATTGTAAAGGTAATGAAAGAGGGTTTGCTTGAAGCAGGGATTGAGGAAGGTAGCATAGAGATTGTGGAGGACACATCACGTGAGACTGCTGTTGCCATGATGAAATTAAATGAGTATTTGGACCTTTTAATTCCACGCGGTGGTGCAAACCTTATAAAAACTGTTGTACAGAACGCAACAGTTCCTGTGATAGAAACTGGTGTTGGAAACTGTCATGTTTTTGTTGATGAAAGCGCAGATTTTAATATGGCAAAAGAAATTGTGATAAATGCAAAGACTCAAAGACCAGGCGTTTGCAATGCTGCTGAAAAGCTTTTAGTTCACAAAAACATCGCAGAGCAGTTCTTGCCGATGGTTGTAAAAGAGCTTATGCAAAGAAATGTTGAGATAAGAGGATGTTCTCAAACAGTTGAGATTTGCAGAAAAAACGGAATTGAGATAAAAGAAGCCACTGAAGATGACTGGTATACAGAATATTTAGATTTGATAATGGGTGTTAAGGTAGTTAGCAGCATCGATGATGCAATTGAACATGTCAATAAATATGGTTCTAAACATTCAGAAGCTATTGTAACTAAGGACTACTTCAACGCTCAAAAGTTCTTAGACTTTGTAGATGCTGCCGCCGTGTATGTGAACGCATCAACAAGATTTACAGACGGCTTTGAATTTGGTTTTGGAGCAGAGATTGGAATCTCAACTCAAAAACTTCATGCAAGAGGACCAATGGGTTTGAAAGAGCTTACAACCATAAAATATATCATCTATGGCAGCGGACAGGTGAGAAAATAAAGGTTTTGAGGACGACACAAAGTTGTCCTTTTTTCTTTATAAGGAAAAGTCTTGTGTGCTATAATAGTCAGAGAAGACACTTTGGATGTCTTCTAAAAAACCTGAATAAAAAGGGGTAAGATAAGATTGAATCAAAAAACCTTTAAAGCTTTAGAATACGACAGAGTATTAGAGATGCTGATAAATTTTGCACATTCTGAACCTGCAAAGAAATACTTTCAAAATCTTATACCCTCAACCGACAAAGATTTTATCCAAAAAGAACTTGATAAGGTTGAAGAGTGTTATATCTATATACTAAAATATGGAACGTCACCTGCTTTAGAGTTTTCAGATATTTCCTTAGTTTTAAAAAAAGCAAAAGCACAGGCAATTTTGACACCGCACGAAATCTTAGCAGTGAACAGAATATTAAAGCTTTCACAAGAGGTAAGGTCATATCTTGCAAATGCAGATGGTAACTATCTGAAAAGCAGTCGAGAAAGGCTATTTAATCTCAAAGAACTCACAGCCCGTATTGACCAGACATTTTTGACGCCTGAAGAGATTTTAGACACTGCATCGCCAAGGTTAAAAGATATAAGAGATAGGATAAGACGTCTTGAAGCAAGAATAAGAGATGAACTGAACAGGATGATAAGAGATCCTAAAATCCAGAGGTTTTTGCAAGAGCCGATTATAACAGTTAGAGGGGATAAGCTTTTGCTTCCTGTGAAGGCTGAACACAAAGACAGCATCAAGGGGATTATTCACGACCAGTCTGCAACAGGTGCCACGCTTTTTGTTGAGCCGTTTGTGTGTGTTGAAATTTCAAACCAGATAAGGGTTGCAAGGTCAGAAGAAAAAGAAGAGATAGAGAAGCTATTGCAGGAGCTTTCCCAGCTTATTTCAGATAGCTATAATGAGATAAAACAAAATTTCGAGAGTCTTTCTGAACTTGATATTCTATTTACCAAAGCACAGTGGGCACATCAATTTCGGGCTTCAAAGCCAATCCTCAACACAGCTGGATATATTAATCTCAAAAAAGCAAGACATCCGTTGATTGAAAAAGAAAAGGTTGTGCCAATTGATGTGCATCTGGGTAAAGAATTTGATGTTCTTGTAATTACAGGTCCAAACACAGGTGGAAAGACTGTAACTTTAAAGACCATTGGGCTTTTCTGTCTTCTTGCTCAGAGTGGAGTATTTATCCCGGCTGATGATGGGTCTGAGGTGTGTGTGTTTTCAAAGATATTTGCAGATATTGGAGATGAACAGAGCATAATTCAGAGCCTTTCAACTTTTTCAGCGCATATTAAAAATATAATTGAGATAACACAAAATGCAGACAGTTCAACACTTGTTCTTTTGGACGAGATTGGCTCTGGTACAGACCCTGAAGAAGGTGCAGCACTTGCAAAGGCAATTTTGAAATTTCTCAACAATAAGGGTGCTAAAGTTGTTGCTACAACACATTATGGAGAGCTTAAAACATTTGCTCAGCAGGAAGAGAGGTTCGAAAACGCTTCTTGCGAGTTTGATATAAATACTTTAAAACCAACATACAGGCTTTTGATTGGAATTCCCGGTATGAGTAATGCACTTTATATATCTTCTAATTTGGGGTTAAACAAAGAGATAATAGAGCTTGCTAAAGGCTACATGTCTAAAAAAACGCTGGAGCTCACAGATATAATAAACGAGATGGAGAGAAAACGAAGAGAACTGGAAGAGGCTCTTGAAAGTGCAAATAAACTTAAGAGTGAAGCTGAAGAATTAAAGAAAACCTTAGAAGAAGAAAGAAGAAGATTTGAGGCAGAAAAGCAGAAGATAAAAGAAAGAGCATCAAAAGAGGCACGTGAGTTTGTGAGAAAGGTTGAAGATGAAGTTGAAAAGCTATTCAAAGAGCTTAAAAAGATTGCAGAGAGCCTAAAGGAAAAAGAGATGTTAAAACAGCTTGAAGAAAAGAAAAGAGAATATGAAAACCTTGTAAAGAGCATAGAACAGGCATCACGAAAAGAAGAAAAACTACAGTCAAAACTGCCTGAAAACCTTCGACTGGGGCAAAAGGTATATGTCAAAAGCTTTGATGCAGAAGGGTTTGTTGAGTCACTGCCTGACTCTAAAGGAAATCTTACTGTTAGAATTGGCATTATGAAGCTTTCTGTAAATATATCAGACATTTTTGAAATAGAAGAAGAGACAGCTACCAAAAACTTGGTTTCTTCTAAAAAAGGAGTTGAAATCAATCAAAAGAGTATTGACATGTCCATTGATGTGAGAGGCAAAACAAGCGATGATGCCATTTTAGAGGTTGACAAGTACTTGGATGATGCATACACAGCAGGATTAAAACAAGTGACAATAATCCATGGGAAAGGCACTGGGGTTTTGCGCCAGACGATAAGGAGTTTTTTGAGGCGGCATCCACATGTAAAATCATTCAGAGATGGAACATATGGTGAAGGTGAACAGGGTGTCACAGTAGTTGAGCTGAAAGACTAATGATTTTCTTGATATTGACTTGGCAGATAAATTCAATTAAACTTATATTTAAGCTTCTATTTTTTAACTTCAGAAAAGAAGGAGACGAATATTGATGATGGAACAGCATCAAACACTGAAACTTCAAAACAAAGTGGTAAAAGAAGCAGTTGAGTGGATTTTATGGATTGGCGGAGCAGTGCTTATTGCGCTTGTCCTGCGCGCATATGTCTTTTCACTTGTAATTGTTCCAACAGGGTCAATGCTTAATACAATTCAGTTAAATGATAAGCTTTTTGTGTATAAGCTTGGGTATGTTCTTCATATAGAAGATGTCAAAAGAGGAGACATTGTAGTTTTCAAGTATCCAGACGATAGGAAAACTTTATATGTCAAAAGAGTTATAGGACTTCCTGGCGACACAATCGAGATAAAAGATGGTGTTTTGTACATCAATGGTAAAGTCTACAAAGAAAATTATCTGAAAGAACCCATGGTAGGAAGCTTTGGACCTTACAAAGTTCCGCCCGGACACTATTTCATGATGGGTGATAACAGGAACGACTCTCACGACAGCCGGTTTTGGGAACACAAGTATGTTCCAAGAGATGATATTATAGGCAAGGTAGTTTTCAGAGTTTGGCCACTCAGCCGCGCAGGAGTATTGAAATAGATAAAGATCAAAAATTTATGAGCGTAATTAATATATTTTAATAAATTGATTTCTGAAAAATTTAAGTGATTTCGGAGGGTTGATTTTAAGTTATGAACGATGTTTTCCATGAACAGCTGATTGTCAGAAAAAAGACCTCTGGTGAAAAGGCAAAACAAGTACTGATTATTGTTGGCGGGGTATTGGTTGGACTTATCACATTTTTAATCCCAGTTTTAAATACCTTGGGACCAGTTTTATTAGTTCTTGCTATCTGGGGTGCAGTTTATCTTTCGAGAAACTATAACATTGAATTCGAATACGCAGTAACAAACCACTATCTTGACATAGACAAGATAATTGCTCAGAGAAAACGAAGTAGGGTGGTGTCTTTGGACATCCGAAAGATTGACTATTTTATTTCTTCGAAAGACTCAAGTATGTTCAACGCTCAAAAAAACGACAAGAGTATTGTCCAGTCATTTGACTGCACATCAAACAGCGGCGATGAGAATGTATATGCCATTGTTGCCAATGTAGAAGGCAAAAAAACAAGAATTTTGTTTGAGCCGAACGAAGAGATAGTTCAGGCAATAAACAAGTTCTTCCAGAAAAAGCCTTACCAAATTTATAGATAAAAAATTTTCCAAAGGAGATTGAGATTGAGATGGCATTTGAAGATAAAATAATCAAAGAGGCACTGACATTTGATGATGTTTTGCTTGTACCTCAGTACAGTGAGGTTTTGCCAAAGGATGTGGATGTGTCAACTTATCTTACAAAGACGATAAAACTCAACATTCCTCTTATGTCAGCCGGTATGGACACTGTGACAGAATCACGCATGGCAATTGCCATTGCCCGTGAGGGTGGAATTGGTGTTATCCACAAGAATATGACAGTGGAAGAACAAGCAAGCGAGGTAGACAAGGTAAAAAGGTCAGAACATGGCGTAATAGTTGATCCATTCTATTTGTCTCCTGAAAATAAAATATATGAAGCAATGGAGCTGATGGCAAAGTATCGCATTTCAGGTGTTCCAATAACTGTAAACGGCAAACTTGTCGGTATCATTACAAACAGGGATATCAGATTTGAGACAGATTATTCAAAGCCAATCAAGGATGTTATGACGGCAAGTAACCTTATTACCGCAAAGGAAGGCATCACCTTAGAAGAAGCAAAGGAGATCATGAAAAAGCACAAAATAGAAAAGCTTCCTATTGTTGATGATGATGGGAATCTAAAAGGTCTTATCACTATAAAAGATATTGAAAAAGCAGTAAAGTACCCAAATGCAGCAAAGGACAGCAAAGGCAGGCTTCTGTGTGCTGCTGCTGTGGGTGTGTCAAGAGACACAGATGAGCGTGTTGATGCGCTTGTTAAAGCTCAGGTTGATGTGATTGTTGTTGACACAGCTCACGGGCATTCAAAAGGTGTAATTGAAACGGTAAAGAGGATAAAGTCAAGGTATCCAAACATTCAGGTTATTGCAGGCAATATTGCAACGGCTGAGGCAGCCCGTGATTTGATTGAAGCTGGTGCTGACTGTGTGAAGGTTGGAATTGGGCCTGGGTCTATCTGTACAACAAGGGTTGTTGCAGGCATTGGTGTGCCGCAGATAACTGCCATAATGGATGTGGCTAAAGTTGCAAAAGAATATGGCATTCCTGTTATTGCTGATGGTGGAATTAGGTATTCGGGGGACATAACAAAGGCGCTGGCAGCTGGTGCTGATGTTGTTATGATAGGGAGCCTTTTTGCAGGATGTGAAGAAAGTCCTGGTGAGTGTGAGATTTACCAGGGACGAAGGTTTAAGGTTTATAGAGGCATGGGTTCGCTTTCAGCAATGAAAGCAGAAGCAAGGATAGATATTTCCAGGAAGATGCTTCAAAACTTGTTCCTGAAGGGGTTGAGGGTAGAGTTCCATATAAAGGTCCGCTTGAAGACACTGTTTTCCAGCTCATTGGCGGTTTGAAATCTGGTATGGGTTATT
>Ga0063234_123_pt1 | contig 33912 bp, 25 predicted proteins | sample YelNatPoosite3B9_FD_62394 | JGI IMG/M metagenome (GOLD analysis project Ga0063234, IMG submission 62394) | Hot spring thermophilic microbial communities from Obsidian Pool, Yellowstone National Park, USA - site 3 B9 (version 2) (version 2) | ecosystem: Environmental > Aquatic > Thermal springs > Hot...
AAAAGCAGGCGAAACTGGTAAAGGATTTTCTATTGTTGCAGCAGAGATCAGAAAACTTGCTCAACAGTCAAGAGAATCGACAAAAAGATGTTGAAGATATTGTAAAAAATATTCTTTCAAAAGCAAAGTTTTCTGATAAAGTTATGGCTGATGTTGAAAGTTTAATAAAACTTCAGGAGAATGCACTTGAAAATGTTCAGATTACTTTTAAATCAATGCGTGATACCATTTCAGAACTTTACGAGAATATGAAAAAGTCTTTAACGATATTAGAAGAGATAGAGTGCAAAAAGGATAAGATTTTCAGTAGTGTAGAAAGCATTTCAGCAGTTACAGAGCAAACAGCTGCATCAGCCGAAGAAGTATCAGCTGCAACTGAACAGCAACTTGCTTCAATAGAAGAACTTAAAAATATGATAGATGAAATTAGAAAATTATCAGCTGAGCTTGATATGACAACATCACGTTTTATAACTGAGAATTAGAGTATTTTTTATACTTGAAAAATTCATGGTTCATTATTAGCTGTAGACGAAATTGGAGACTTTATCTATTGAGATTTCTGGCATAGAAGAAATTATTTATAAGGATGAAATAGAAGAAACAAAAAGTACTGCAGAACAAGTATGATTTGACATTATCCAAACAAAGGCGTTTTGGGGGAGACTATAAGTAATTTTGTGCAAAGTATAAAGACCTCCTTCTTGGTAAGAATCAGAATATAAACAAAAATATCCAAGAAGGAGGTTTTTTGTTATGGAAAATGTTTTAACAAAAGAGCAGCTCTTAGAGTTTATAAGAAAAAATAATATTCAGAGCGTAAGTGATATTTACGAAAGCTTAAAAGACTTGTTTAAGAGTGTACTTCAAAGCTTTTTAGAAGCAGAGATTGAAGAAACTCTGGGTTATGAAAAATATGATGTTAAAAACAAACAAACTACTAACTCTCGAAACGGGTATACTCAGAAGACTGTAAAAACAAAATTTGGAGAGATGGAAATTGATATACCAAGAGACAGAGAAGGCGAATTTGAACCCAAGATAATTCCCAAATATAAAAGAGATATCTCTGAAATTGAAGATAAAATAATAGCTTTATATTCCTGAGCAATAGCAACATGAGACATTCATGAGCAAATTAAAGATATTTATGGTATTGAAGTATCTGCTGAGATGGTAAGCAAAATTACAGAAAAAATAATACCAGAAATAAGAGAGTGGCAAAACAGACCGTTAGAAAAGATATATCCGTTTATCTTTATGGATGCAATTCATTACAAGATAAAAGATGAAGGCAGGATTGTAAACAAAGCTGCTTACGTTGTTTTAGGAATTAACATTGAGGGATATAAGGATGTTTTAGGGATATGGATTGGAGAAAGTGAAAGCTCTAAATTTTGGTTGGGTGTTTTGAATGACCTGAAAACAAGAGGAGTAGAAGAGGTATTACTGTTTTGTGTTGATGACCTTACTGGTTTAAAAGAGGCAATAGAAGCAGTGTTCCCAAAAAGCGATATTCAAAGGTGTATTATTCATCAGTCAAGTCAATTCATTCAAATATGTTTCATACAAGCATATAAAAGAATTTTCAAAGGATTTTAAAAAAGTATATCAGGCAACTAATGAAGAAGAAGCACTGGAAAATTTTTATCAGGTAAAAGAAAAATGGGGGAAACAGTATCCTTATGCGTTCAGGAGTTGGGAAAGCAATTGGGATTCACTGACTTCGTTTTTTAAGTTTCCCCCAGAAATAAGGAAGATAATTTATACAACAAACATCATAGAAGGAGTTCACAGACAATTTAGAAAAGTGACAAAGACAAAATCAGTATTTTCAAACGATACAGCGTTAGAGAAGATGCTTTATCTTGCAACAAAAAATGTTGTAAGAAAGTGGACACAGAGGTACAGAAATTGGGATATAATATTAAATCAGCTTTTGATAATGTATCCAGAACGTTTAAGTGGATATATAAATTAATAACAAACTTCAGTTCGCTTTTAGATTGCTTCCATGGAAGCAATCTAAAACAAATTAAATTAGAATCAGAAAAATCAGAGCAATATATCCCAGTATCAAATTTTGTCCAGCTTTTAAAAAATTTATGCATAAAAATTTTTAAAATGGTAATACTAAAAAATAGAAGGTAGACAGGATTATCTTGAATGATTTCTTACCAAGAGGGATGGTTCAATTTAAATACACAAAATTATTTACAGACCCGAATTTTTCTTGTTTGTTTCCACTTTTCTATTGAGTTTAGCTTCCTTCTCATATTTCTAAATTTCCAGTACTCTTTTTCATCGAGAAATAGACTTCCCCAAAGGTAAATTGTAGGGATAGGGAGTTCTTGGACTCCATAGAAATCTTTTAAGAATACTTCTTTTATTTCGTTGAAACTATAAATAGTAAAGAGTTTTTCAATATGTCCCCAATCACCTTTTGCTAATACTGTCTTTATTATTAATTCTTTGTGTTTTTCTGTATCTAGCATTTCAAAGTTGTAATTTTTGAACAAGATTATAAAATCCTCTGGAAGTTTCACAGTAGCATACCTCTTTTCTTCATATATTTTTCAATTGCTGCTTTAGCTTGCCGGGTTAAAAACATTTCTATTTCATCTACTTTTGGTGCTGTACCAATTATAGAGATTAGTGCTGTTTCTTTATCAATTAAATCTTCTGTATACATAAGCTGTTCTAAAAATAATTTTTTAGAAAAAACTGGCTTTCCCTCTATGACAAATTTCTGAGGTGCTTTTTCTAAAATATATTCTAAATTTACAATACCGTTTTTGAGCAAAAAATACAAGTCAATATAATCTCTAAATGTTGGTCGTCTACCAATGGTGTATGCCTTCATCAAAGCAATTTCTTTAGGAGATGCTAAATTGATTCCTTTTAAACGAATGTCTATTTTATCACCTTGGACTAATGGCTCGATCAAAGGGAAGGGATATGCAATTAAAATTATCTTTACTCCACATATAGTTGAAGTCATTTGGTCAATTTGCTTTATAATAATATTTACATCTTTCATCTTTTCTGGGAAACAACTTGGTTAAGATGTTGTAAATATATTCAAATTCTATTCTTTCACTAACTTCTTTTTGAAAAAAATCCAAATCATATGACTTTCTATGGCAAAGTTGCAATGCTAATGCAGTGCCGCCTGCAAGGTAGAATTTTTCCGCTAAATTGCTTTTAGCAATATTTCTACATATTTCATATCCTATTGGGTCTAATATTTCAACATCCATCATTACACATGGCTCCTTTTTCTTTTTCCTCCTGTTAACCATTATAACATAACCATAGAAAGGAATTTAGTCAGTTTGAATTTAACTTTTGTTTCTCCTCACTATTTTCGCACATTTTTTCGCTGTGGTAAATATCTTTACACCTATTCGAGTTGTAGTAATGAGATGTTGCTTGTATACTCTTTTTCTTTATGGTATAATTTTAAACAGAAGAAAAACTATAGATAGAAAGAAATTATTTATAAGGATGAAGTAGATGGAACAGAAAGTACCGCATAACCAGTATGATTTGACATTCAAAAGATTATTTCAGTTCAAGGAAGTATTTTTAAACTTTTTGAGGAGCAATATAAATAGAGAATGGGTAAATAGAATAGATGCTGAGAGTTTAGAGTTTGTTGACAGGAGTTTTATTAAGGACGAGTTTGTAGAAAAAGAAGCAGATGTCATATATAGAGCAAGATTAGAAGATACGGACATATACTTTTATGTGTTAATAGAACCACAATCCACAGCAGACAAAAGTATGCCGAGAAGATTGTTTGAGTATATGAGCTTGGTGTGGAAAAGACACATGGAAGAGAAGGCAGACGAGTTGTTTCCACCGATTATTCCTATAGTGCTGTACAATGGAAGAAGCAGCTGGAATATACCGACCCAGATATTTAAAGGCTTTGATATATTCAAGGATGACATGTTTAACTATATTCTGGTTGATGTAAACAGGCTTGATGATGAGAGGCTAAAAAGCAGGTTAGACCTTTTAAGTATTATTCTGTATTTAGAAAAGTCAAGAAGAAATGCAGAGGAGTTTATTGTAAAGCTTAGAGAAGTGTCAGAATATGTTTGTAAGTTACCACAGGTGCAGTTAAAAGTGTTTTGTTCATGGCTGCTCAGGATAGTAAAGCCGCAGGTGAGAGAGGAGATGAAAAGCAGGATAGATGAACTGTTAGAGAAGGTAGAAGCTGAGGGGGTGGAAGATGTGGGTGAGTTTATATTCAATGTTCAGCAGTTGATACAGGAGTATTACAAAGAGGCAGAAGAAAAAGGCAAAGAAAAGGGCTATGAGGAAGGTATACAGGAAGGTATACAGCGGAAAGAAGAGGAAATTGTGAGAAGGCTTATTCAAAAAGGTTTTGATGATAATTTTATAGCTGAAGCAACTGGAGTTGAGATTGAGAGGATAAAGAAGATAAGAGAAGGGTATACGAAATATTCTTAATTTTGCTTTGCAATTTTCAAATATCTGTGTTATAATAAAAGCAACAAATTCAAACATTCTCCAAAACAAAGGCGTTTTGGGGCGAAAGCTTCAAAGCGCCTTTAATTTTTTTGTAAAACTTTTTTCAGGGGGGTTTTGCAAGATGCAGGTTGTATTGACTATCTTGGCTGCGCTTGTGCTACCGACTGTATTTTCCATTCTGATTTTAAAAATTTTTGTTGACAAGACACTTTCTATTTTGCAGGGCAAGAACAACCTCAACGCATTTGAAAAGCTCTTTTTGACACCTGTGAAAGACTGGGTAACATCTTTTCAGGATTTTCTAAGTGATATATTTAAAGAAATTGATCTTGCATACAACAAGATTTTATCAGTTGCTTATGACATCGAAACGAGTGCAGAAAAGAACCAGCAGCAATCCAATCTTGTGCTTTCAAACAGCAAGGACATTCAAGATTCTATATCAGGGCTTCTGGTAGCCTTGAAGCTTGTGCTTGAGCACATTGAAAGTGCCTATGCAAATATCTCAAGCCTTGAAGAATTCATGGCTCATTTCAAAGAAAAGAACCAGAACATTCAAGAAGACATTCAAAAGCTGCTTGCAGAGGTTTCAAGTGATTTGGAAAATATGGTTTTAGAAAATACGGCACACACCCAGAAGATGGCAGACCAAATAACAAAGCTCAAGGCTGTTTTCAAAAAAGTAGAAGATTTTCTTGACACAATTGTGAAAATTTCAGAGCAGATAAACATCCTTGCACTGAACGCTTCTATTGAATCTGCAAAGCTTGAAAGTGTGCTTGGCGAGAATTTCAAAACAGGCTTTCATGTTATTGCTGACCAAATCCGAAGGCTTTCAAATGATACAAAATCAACTGCAGACGAGATTGGAGACTTTATCATTGAGATTTCTGGCATAGTTGATGGAATTTCAAGTCTCAGCGAGAAGAGCAAGGACATAATATCAGCACAAGTAGAGTATGGCAAAACTACTTTCCAGAAACTAAATCAGGTTTCACAGCTTGTTGACTACATAAACAAGAAGATTTCCCAGGCATCAGAAAAGCTTTCGGTCCAGTACTTTATTGTGAATGACCTTAAGCACTATGTATCAAGACTTGAAAATGACTACATCGCTGTCGATAGGAGCACCAGCAGAATTTTGAGCTCTGTTGAGGTGAGCCAAAAAACTGCAGCAAGGCTTATGCGGCTTATGAACAGGCTTGTTGACATGTGCAGGGAGTTTGAATCTGTCAGAAATGACATTTCAGCAAAGATCACAAAGAGAGTAGAGATAGAGGTAAACCAGCAGCGTGTTGCAGAGGCTATTGAGACCATGGAAAATGAGGTGATTCCGCAACTTGTTTTAAGCTGGCAGAAAGAGCAGCATCACAAAGAGGTTATAGACCAGAGTCTTCAAAAGTTTTCTAATATATTTGAGGCTCTGTGGACAAACAACCCTGATGGAACGTTCATCTACTCAAATCCGCCAGAGGGCATAGAAAACGCAAAAGTCAGAGAGTGGTTCACAAAGGCAATGGCAGGTCACACATATGTATCTTCAGCTTACATCTCAGCTATTACAAAAAACTACTGCATCACAGTTTCTCTGCCTGTATATGACGGCTTTGGCAAACTTTTGGGAGTGATAGGTGCTGATATAAAGCTCTCAATGTGAGATGTTAGCAAATAGGTTTTTAAGGTTTACACTAATCATGTAAGTGGCAAGATGTTGCTTGTATGCTCTTTTTCTTTATGGTATAATTTTAAACAGAAGAAAAACTATAGATAGAAAGAAATTATTTATAAGGATGAAGTAGATGGAACAGAAAGTACCGCATAACCAGTATGATTTGACATTCAAAAGATTATTTCAGTTCAAGGAAGTATTTTTAAACTTTTTGAGGAGCAATATAAATAGAGAATGGGTAAATAGAATAGATGCTGAGAGTTTAGAGTTTGTTGACAGGAGTTTTATTAAGGACGAGTTTGTAGAAAAAGAAGCAGATGTCATATATAGAGCAAGATTAGAAGATACGGACATATACTTTTATGTGTTAATAGAACCACAATCCACAGCAGACAAAAGTATGCCGAGAAGATTGTTTGAGTATATGAGCTTGGTGTGGAAAAGACACATGGAAGAGAAGGCAGACGAGTTGTTTCCACCGATTATTCCTATAGTGCTGTACAATGGTAGAAGCAACTGGAATATACCGACCCAGATATTTAAAGGCTTTGATATATTCAAGGATGACATGTTTAACTATATTCTGGTTGATGTAAACAGGCTTGATGATGAGAGGCTAAAAAGCAGGTTAGACCTTTTAAGTATTATTCTGTATTTAGAAAAGTCAAGAAGAAATGCAGAGGAGTTTATTGTAAAGCTTAGAGAAGTGTCAGAATATGTTTGTAAGTTACCACAGGTGCAGTTAAAAGTGTTTTGTTTATGGCTGCTCAGGATAGTAAAGCCGCAGGTGAGAGAGGAGATGAAAAGCAGGATAGATGAACTGTTAGAGAAGGTAGAAGCTGAGGGGGTGGAAGATGTGGGTGAGTTTATATTCAATGTTCAGCAGCTGATACAGGAGTATTACAAAGAGGCAGAAGAAAAAGGCAAAGAAAAGGGCTATGAGGAAGGCATACAGGAAGGCATACAGAAAGGTATACAGCGGAAAGAAGAGGAAATTGTGAGAAGGCTTATTCAAAAAGGTTTTGATGATAATTTTATAGCTGAAGCAACTGGAGTTGAGATTGAGAGGATAAAGAAGATAAGAGAAGGGTATACGAAATATTCTTAATTTTGCTTTGCAATTTTCAAATATCTGTGTTATAATAAAAGCAACAAATTCAAACATTCTCCAAAACAAAGGCGTTTTGGGGCGAAAGCTTCAAAACGCCTTTAATTTTTGTAAATTTCCATGGCTGTATATGATACCTTAAGATAAGCTTTTGGTTGTAATAGGTGCTGATATTAAGCTTTCTATGTGAAATGTTAACAAACAAGTTTGTTAAGTTTGATGTAGAAAAATTAAAATAAAGCTATTAAAATTATTTCCATGTGTTTTTTGTTAAAAAATTCACCATACAGACAGACTTAATGCAGGTGGTAAAAGGAGCTGAAGAAAAATGAAAAAGATTTATTTTACAGAGACAGTTTTAAGAGATGCTCAACAATCACTGATTGCAACAAGGATGTCTTACCAAGATTTTGAAGGTATTTTAGAAAAGATTGATAAGGCGGGGTATTATTCGATTGAGTGTTGGGGCGGTGCAACATTTGACTCGTGTCTGAGGTATCTTGGCGAAGATCCATGGGAGCGCTTGAGAAAAATAAAGTCAAAGGTGAAAAATACAAAACTTCAGATGCTTCTTCGTGGTCAAAACCTTTTGGGTTACAGACACTATCCAGATGATGTTGTAAGGATGTTTGTTCGAAAATCTATCGAAAATGGAATGGATATAATAAGGATATTTGATGCGCTAAACGACCTTCGAAACATTGAAGTTGCGGTTGATGAGACAATCAAAGCAGGCGGTCATGCCCAGGGCACAATTGTTTATACCATAAGCCCCATCCATAACCTTGAGATGTATGTGAAGATTGGTAGAGAACTTGAGAGTGTGGGTGTTCATTCCATCTGTATAAAAGACATGGCAGGTATTATGAGCCCAAAAGAGGCGTACGAGCTTGTAAAGGCTTTAAAAGAAAATGTAAAGGTGCCAGTTTTCCTTTGGCAGCACGCGTTTCACAGGTTGTGGGTCAAAAAGAAAATCCTTCAAACTTTCTTTTGATGCATGTAATGGGACCAAACGTTGCAGGAGTTATTGGTTCTGCTGTTGCAGCAGGTGTGCTGTTGACTTTGTTCAGGTAGTAGTCTTTAAATAAATATACTATATCATATCTATAAAGCCCTGTAGGAGGGAAGGACCTTTTACAGGGCTTTTGTTTGTTAATATAAAATTAGGTTAAACAACTGCAAAAATTTAAGATGATTTTTGAAATACTTTTATTATACAACTTTTAGTAAATTCCGACTAATTTTTTGTCTAACAGTATATAAAAAGTGACTTATTATTGTATTGTCAGGTAAAATAAGATATAATCAAAATTAACATACAAAATAAAAAAGGGTGGGAGATCTTGTGAAAAAAGAACGAAAAACCCAGTCAAAAAACAAGAGAGACTTCAAAGAACTATTTTTATCTTTTTTGAAGAGTGGTAAACTTGCAAAAAGATTTGCACTGCTTATAGCATGCATAGTTATTGTTCCAATAGTCATAATTGATATTTTGTCAATTACTATGTCTGTAAATTCAGTTATCAGTGAGAGCAAAAAGTCATATCTTGCTGCAACAGATTCTACTGCAAGGTATTTTCAGCTTGCAATAAAAACTGCTCAAAATAATGCAACTCAGCTCATGTCAAACGAACTTATTCAAAGGTATTATTCTGAAAGCAAACAGGCTGCTTTAGAAGACTATGAGAAGATGACTTTACAATCTGATGCAAGTAAGGCTTTACAAAATGTTTTGATATCAAATAATATGATTGCGGGTATATACATATTGATAAATAAAGAAAAATCGTTATTTAATCCTTCTTTAGTTTTTGATATTGATTATTCAAAAATAAAGAATACATGGTGGTATAAAAAAATTATTGATACGGGTGGGCCTACTTTAATAGAAGCCCATGATAAGGAATTTGATGAGATAGCGCAGAAGAATAATGCGAATATACCGGAATATGCTTTTTGTATAGGACTTCCATTCAAAGATATTTCAACAAATGAGACGCTTGGTGTAATGCTTTTAGATGTAAGCAAGAGTTGGCTCAGAGATCAACTTCAGGATACCCAGATATCACAGCAGGGTGGGTTTATGCTTGCTGTATCAACTCAGGGGAAAATAGTGCTTCCAACAGAATGGGAAAATAACTTCAAGGATGTTCCAAATACTAACACTGAGTTTGTAAAAGAAGTTATCTCCAATATAAAAGCTGAAAAGGTTTCTGGAGCAATTAAAACTATATATTCTAAGCAGCCATACCTTATAACGTATTCACTTATACCAGACACTCCATGGGCTGTTGTTGGTATGATACCACTTACAAAGCTTATTTCAAGTGCAAGGAAGCTGGAGGTATTATCAATCATACTTACTATAATATTTACATTGATTGCTCTTGTAGTTGGAATCTTTTTTGCTCTTAGAATTGTGAAAGATATAGAGAAGATAACAAAGGCATTTGAGGTTGCAGAAAAAGGTGATTTGACAGTAAGTCTTGATATAAAACGAGATGACGAAATCGGTTTGATGGCTCACAGTTTTAATAACATGACTAAAAATATCAAACAGCTTATCGAGAAAGGTGTAAATCTTAGCAGCGAAGTAACATCCGCAATTTCAACCCTTTCAACAGTGGCAGGGGAAACTGCTGCAGCATCTAATGAAGTTGCAAAGGCAATTTCTGAGATTGCAGAAGGTGCATCCAACCAGGCAAAAGAAGCGACAAGCGTTGTTGAGGTTGTTTCACGTTTCGGTGATAAAATAGAAACTATTGTTGAATCATCAAGCAAAATGGAAAAACTAACCAAAGATGTATCTGAACTTTCTGAGAAGGGTGAAAGTGTTGTTGAGGTATTGAACAATGTATCGCAGGATACGGTTAACATAACAAGTACAATGATAAACACAATCAACCAGCTTGCAGAGTATTCAAGATCTATTGGCAAGATTATTCAGGTACTATCAAGTATTTCAGAGCAGACAAAACTTTTAGCTCTCAATGCATCAATTGAGGCTGCAAAAGCAGGAGAGGCAGGAAGAGGGTTTGCAGTTGTTGCAAGCGAAATTAGAAAGCTTGCTGATCAGTCAAAAGAGTCAACAAGAGAAGTTGAAGAGATGATTAAAAGAATTGTGAACCAGACTAAAGCTGCTCAGGATGTTGCTGATAAAGTAGAAGATGTTATTGAAAAGCAAAATATTGCAGTAAAAGATGTTGCTCAGGCTTTTGTTAGCATAAAAGAGGCAATGAGTAATGTTATAGAAGGAATTGATAACATTAACGAATCTATTCAGGCTATAGATAAAGAAAAGGATGTAATAATCAAAAGTGTTGAAAATATCTCAGCAATTTCAGAAGAGACTGCTGCATCTTCAGAGGAGGTTTCTGCATCAACCCAGGAGCAGCTTGCTGCAATTGAAGAACTTCGTGCCATGGCAGAAAGCCTTAACAAACTTGCACAGGATTTGAAAGATGCTATGCAGGTTTTCAAAGTGTAATAAAATTGTTTCACCAATTTTACAGTTTGGTTACAAATGCTAAACCCCTATTGACTTATTAAAATGCTGTTGTTAAAATTTTAGCTGTAAGTGATGGGGCTAGACAAAATAGTTTAACCTCATCACTAAAAAATCATACAAGGAGGTTTGGTGAGTAGTTATGAAAAAATTCAAAAGACTCATCGCTATCGTAACAGTATTGCTTTTTGCCCTCTCAATAATTGCGCCTGCGTTTGCACAGGACGAAGCAACACAAGAAACAAGTTCTGTGTATGACCAGGCAGCAAAGATTCTCCAAGACAAAGGTATCTTGAAAGGTAATGAGCAAGGCGACCTTATGCTCGACAAGCAACTCACAAGAGCAGAAATCTTGGCAATGATCATCAGAGCAACAGGTCAAGAAGATGTTGTAAAAGACTACACTTATGCTGAGCAATCCTTCAGCGATGTTCCAACAGATCACTGGGCATTTGCATATGTTGAGGCAGGTAAAGACCTCGGCATTGTAAATGGCTATCCAGATGGAACATTCAAACCAGACAAACCAATCAAATTTGAAGAGCTCTGCAAAATGCTTGTTGCTGCAAAAGGTGAGAGCCCAGCAGCAGGAAAATGGCCTCTCAACTATGTAAGAAAAGCTCTTGAACTTGGATTCTTCAATGGAATTGAAGATGAAGTTGGAATTGGTGATGTTGTAATCAGAGGTCAAGCAGCAGTTGCATTTGCAAATGCATTCTTCCCACCTGAGAAGACAATAGTTGTTAAGGATGTTAAAGCAGTTGCAAATGACACAATTGAGGTTTATGTTGATGCATACCTCAACAATGAGCCTGCAACACTTGAAGATGGGGATGTAATTCCTCTTGATTTTGAGATTAAAGATGCATCTGATGAAACAAAGACAGTTGCTGTAACATTGATTGATTCTCAGGCATCTGACTTTGGTGCAGGAAAGCTTGTATTAAAGACAGCAGCGCAAACAGCAAACGCAACATATAAGCTTTACTACAAGGGTCAGGATACAGGTAAGACATTTGTAGGTGTTCCGGTACCACTTCAGGTTACAAAGGTTGAGGCACTCAACTACAAAGAGATAAAGGTTACATTCAATAAAGCTGTTGATAATGACACATATGCAACAACAACTGGCAACTATACTGTAAAGGTAGGAACAGCAACAGTATCAGTTTCAAATGCAGCTTTGGCAGCTGATAAGAAGTCAGTAACATTGCTTTTGGCTGACAAATTCACAAAAGATGACACAGTAACAGTAACTGTTTCAAAGAATGTTGGTATAAGCGCTGATTATACAGCAACAATTTCTAACTTTATGGATACAACAGCACCTCAGGTTGAAAGTGTTGTTGCATCAGGTTTGATGAAGATCGTTGTTACATTTAGCGAGCCTGTTCAAGGTGCAGATAACCCGATTAACTACTTAATTGACAATACTTATGCAGCAGCATCTGTATCTGCTGATGCGACAGAGAGAGTTTACACAATAACATTCTATAATCTGCTTGCTGAAGGCAACCATACAGTTCAGTTCAGCAATATAACTGACTATGCAGGATATGGGTTGATAACACCTATTAAGACATTTGCAATGTCAAAAGATAATACACCAGTTTCAGGGCCATCAGTAGTTTCGGCAACACAGACAAAGGTAGTTTTGAAATTCAACAAAGATATAGCAAGAGTAACAAATGTAAATGTATCACCAGCTGCTTCACTTGATACAACTAAAGGTAATGGAACTGGCATTGAATATAATGGTTCAGAAGTTACAATGTACTTCAACCCTGACAATGCATTGCCAGCATCTGGTGCATTAATTATGTTTGATGCAACTGATTCATCTGGCAATACAGCAAGCGGGCTTAGTGTAACAGTAACACCAACAATTGATGTAACAAGACCAGCTGTTACAAGTGTATCTGTTGATTCAGAGAATCAGTTGACAGTTGTGTTCAATAAGGATGTAAGAATTAACATTGGTGAAAAATATGAACTCAAAGCAAGCGATGGAACAATTTATACACCGACAAGCATTGCTTATGGCGATGCTAACAACAAGGTTAAATTAACATTCTCCGGATTGAGTGCAGGTTCAACATACACACTCAATATTTCGGGTGTTAAGGATGCAACACCATTAAGAAATGAGATTATCCCAACAAGTTTGAGTGTGACAATCTCTGATAAGTCTGCTCCAAATGTAGCAGGAATTTACAAAGAACTGACAACAGATGGCAAGGTGGCAAAGGTATATGTTGTATTCAGTGAAAAAGTTAATGCTTCAACAGCTATAAATCCAGCTAACTATACATTCTTGTATAATGACAATACAGTAGAGGCTGTATCTTCAATCTCAAGTGCATACATGAGCTTGCTTGGAGATGGCAAGACAGTTGTAATTGACTTCAAGAGCAGTCCGCAAACTGATAACATTACAGGTTTAATTGTCGCAAACATTGCAGACCTCAACGGCAATACACTCTCTAGTAAGGTTGTAACAACATGGTCAACAAAGGCTGCAGCTCCAGTAATTACCGGGGCTAAGTTGACTGCACAAAACACAATAGAGGTCTCCTATTCAGGAAATGCGCTTTTGACAGTTGCTCCAACAGACTTTATAATCTTCTACAAAGATGCAAATGGAAATGATATTGCAGCAACATATCCAGCAAGTGTATCATTTGATAGTTCTAAGATAACAATTACACTCAACAGCAATCTCAATACTGATGCAACAGTTACAGTAAACAATGAGAGAAAACCTGTTGGGCTCAAGCTCAATCCAAGTGGTGTTGCAACAGTTGACATCTTTGGCAACAAACTTGGACCTGCAGGATTTGTATTAAACAACGTGACAGATGCATGCAGACCAACTGTAAGTATCTCAGCTGGCGATAAGTATGGCACAATCAAACTTGCATTTAGCGAAAACATGAATCAATTTAATCCATTCACAAGCGTTGCACTCTACAAGGGTAGCGACAAAGTAGATTATCAGACATATACATGGGCAGATGGCAAGACATTAATCCTTGGCACAGCTAACAAGGATGTAAATGGTGTATTGGCAGCAGGTGTATACAAAGTTGTAGTAACACCTGATGCTAACGTGAAAGATGTAAATGGCAATATTCTTGGATATGTAGCACCAGTTGATGTATATGTTGCTAATACATCATCAAGTGGTGGTTCAACACAGCCACCGGCTCAATCACCAATTGTGAGCTCAAATATTTCTGCAGCACAGTTTATTGGAACAACATATGTTGTTGCTGGTCAAATAACAGTTCAAGCTGGTTCTGTTGTTGAAAGTGTTACAGTAAACAATACAGCTTTGAAGGTAACAGTTAGCGGAACAAATGTCTACAAAGTTGAAGGTGTAGTTGAAGGTCAGCCAACTCAAGCAGTAGTTAAAATCAATGGAGTTAATTATACAGTGAATGTTACAATTAAGTAGTTGCTTGACAAGGTATTTGGATTGACAGGTTTGTGATATTTACATCACTGGCAGGCGGGTCCTTGTTGCCTTGCCTGTCAGTGATAGTAAATATAAATGATTTTGTCACAGGATGTCAAATTTATAAAAAGGGAGGTTTTTAGAGGTTATGAAAAAAATTGCACGAATAGTAAGTTTAGTTGTGCTGGTGACTTTTTTGCTGTCGACAGTAGCATTTGCAGCGCTTCCACAGGGTATTTACATTGGTGGTAGTGTTGGCAAATACTACAGCTTGACTGATTATGTGAACAATAAAACAACAGTAATGCAAGAGATGATGACAGCAGGGTTGTCCAATGTGGCATATATTGATGCAAATGGTAAGATAGCAAAAGCTGATGAAGTAGCTCAGAAAGGATTCAATGCCGCTTTGCGCGATGTTCAACCTGGTGATTTACAGGGCACATACAAAGATACAACTGGAAATGTTGTATATAATAGTTCTCAAGCTGTTGAGTTTAAGATTGTTTCAGTAAATGTATTGACAGAGACAAAAGTAAAAGTAAAGTTTTCAGCTGCTGTTGACACAGCCACTAAGGAAAATTTTGCAATTCCTGGAGCAACAATAAATGCAGCAACAATTCAGGCAGATAAAAGTGAAGTTGTTTTAGATGTTGCAGGTCTTGAAGTTAATAAGACATATACGTTAACTGCTACAGGTTTAATGGTAAATGGTGTTACTCAAAATTCAGTATCATATACATTTACAATGCCGAGTTGGCAGCTCTTATTCAATCCTGTATTAGAAATTGCAAATCCTGTACTCAAAGCAGATGGCATTAGTCAAACAACTGTGAGATTTAAAGTATATGATGCAACAGGACAGCTTTTAACAGATGTAGGTAATGTGGAAGTTGCATTCACAACTACATTTGGTAGTTTTGCTACTAACAGAGTTACAATGCAGAACGGTGTTGCTTCTAATTTGTTCAGATCTGAAACTCTTTCAACAAAACAAAATGCTCTTGTAACTGCTACAATTGTTGAAGCTACAAATAAGAATTTAATAGGTGTAAAGGTTGAAGGTTATATTGTCTTAGATCCAAATCCAGATGCAAGTGTTGACCAAACTGTTGGTGCTACACTTACTGAAATCCAAGCACCGCAAGCTGATAGAATTGTTTTGTATTTCAATAAGGATGTAACTCCAGAAAAATATGCTCTTCCAGGTACTAAGTATGTAATTGATCCTACTAAAGCAGAAGTGTCCGTTTATTCAGTTTATAATAATGCTGAGATTCCGAAATATGTAAAAGGTTTATTGCCTGTTGCAGGTAATTCGAAAGCGTTAATGTTGTTGCTTAATGTAGAGAATAATGGTGATAATGCATTGGTTGATAATGCTCAAGTAAAAGTAACATTTAAAGACAAGACTGGTACGATTCCTGTAGAAAGCACCAAGTATTGTGTAATAACAGATGCAAGAAAACCATCAATGCTTGGCGTAGCAAGAGAAGGTTTGAATACTGTAAAGGTGATTTTCTCTGAAGCTGTTGAAAAATTATCCGCAGAGGATAAAAATAATTGGATAATTGATGGTATTCCTTTGACGGATACATCTAAATGGGGTTCTGATAGTAGTGTTACTGTAGGTCAGTTTGACACGACAACTGGTGAAGATACAAGACATGTTGTAACTATTAGGTTGGGAACGGGTAAATACTTTGAACCTGGTACTCATACAATACAGGGTGCAAATATTCAGGACTGGGCAGGTTTGAGTGATCCAGGTGCAAATGTTATGGAAACTCAATCTTTAGACTTCTATGTTCCAGAGGATAATACAAAACCGACAGCAACAATTGATGTTCAGTCACCTGAGCAGTGGGTAATTACATTTGATAAAGAACTAAGTGATCCATTGGCATCAAGTGAACTTAAGATGCAAAAGTGGAATTCTACAACAAATACATGGGAAGATGTTAGTGATAAGGTCTACTTTGTAGATAATCCAACTGGTAGTGCAGGTAAGGATAGACAAGAGATAAAAATTACCCAGATTGATTCAATGACCTATAAATTAGAAGCTGTTGTCGATTGGACATATTACTATGATACATCTACAACAAATAAAAATTATTATAATGACAAGTACAGAATAGTAATTAACGCTGGTGCTGTAAAAGCAGCTGCTAATGGCAAGACAAATGATGAGATTACACTCCAACTTAATGGACCAATGCTCACACCTGATGTAGTATCACCATCAATAGTTAGCATAGAGCCAGTTGATAGTAACGGAGATGGTATTCCTGAATATTACAAAGTAACAATGTCTGAGCCTGTAAAAGGATTTGATGATTTACCAACCCTTGCTCAGAATCAGCATTCACTGCCAGTTGCAACAGCACAGTTTATTAAGGCTGACAATAGCAAGACTGTAAATGCAACAATTGATGACAATGCATTAGATAGATTTGATAAAGTTATAAAAGTAACACCCGAAATTTCTCTTGATGCTGGTGATTGGATGATAGTAGTAAGGTCAATATCAGATGATGTAGGTAACACAGCAGCATCAGCAACAAAGAACTTTACAGTTGCAGCGCAACAAACCACTCCAACAGCATTTAGAGTATTATGGGCCGCTGCAGATTGTGATGGTGATAAGATTATAAATGAGACAGGAAATGATGCAGAAGATTCTTCAAATAACTGCGACTATATCTATATTAAATTTAGCAAACCAATTAAGCTTGACGGTGAAAACAGTGCACTTAGAGTTACAAACTACGTATTAGATGGTATGCCATTACCGACTGGTACCCAGATATTTGCAAATATTGCTGGCTTCGATGATAACGATGATAATATAGACTCAGTAACAATACGACTACCTAATGGCTGGTTAGCTGGCAAAGACTTACCACATGTATTGGTAATTTCTAAAGCAATACTTGACAAAGACGGAAATCAGCTAACAAATGCTAAGGATGCTATAGTATTACCATGGCAAGACAGTGATCAACATGAATTAGACGATGGAAAAATTGGTCAATAATATCTGCGATAAAATATTGGATATAAAAAGTGGGACATGTTGAAACATGTCCCACTTTTTTGTAACTCATTATGCGAAAATACTAAAAATTTATGTTTAAACAATATGATAATGCTAAAAAGTATAGCGTTTGCAACTGATAACTGGTATAATGCGAAATATAAAGGTTCAAAAGAAAGGGGATAAATTTTGATTGAAAAAAATAAAAATGATTATATCATTTGTTTTGTTACTTCAGTGTTTTTACATAGTTGAAATAGTTTATACTGCAGATACAGCACGCTTTAATACTTTACAATTTCAAAATAAAATCAAAAAAGATTTTTTATATGATAAAATGCTGCATTATCAAAAATACTATCAAAGACTTTTACAGAATAATAGGCACAATGCTGGTATGACTAAGGTCTATAATAGACAAATAATAATAAAACTTCGTAATAGGGAAATATTTGATGCAGATAAATACGATTGTATTATGGTAAAATATTTGAGTCAATTTGAGGATGGCAGCCACATAATAGTAAAAGTCCCCCAAAATCAAGATTTCCAAAAAACACTATCTCAAATTCAAAAAGACCCTGCTGTTGAATTTGCCGAACCTGATTACATATTCAAAATTCAAAAGACGCCAAATGACACATACTTTTTTTCCCAGTGGTATCTAAGCAAAATAAGAATGCCAGAGGTGTGGGATAGATTCACTGAACAAAAATCCACAGTAGTAGCTGTCATAGACACAGGTGTGGACTATACACATCCAGATTTGCAAGGCAAAGTTTTGCCGGGAATTGATCTTGTAAATGGTGACAATGACCCAATGGATGACAATGGTCACGGAACACATGTTGCAGGAATAATCGCTGCTGTAACTGACAATGGTATTGGTATTGCTGGGATTACAAACAACGCAAAGATACTTCCAATAAAAGCTGGTGATAAAAATGGAAATTTTACTGTATCATCTGTTGTTGAAGCAATCCTATATGCAATTTCACAAAATGTAGATGTTATAAACCTCAGTCTCGGTGGATATTCTTCGTCTAATTTACCGCTTATGTCAATTATTGATGCAATCACGCAGGCATATCAAAAGGGTATAGTAGTTGTTGCAGCAGCAGGAAATGATGCAACAGACGAGTGGACATTTCCAGCTGCAATTCCGTCGGTCATAGCAGTTTCTGCAACAGCAACTGACGAAAACAGGGCAAAGTTTAGCAATTTCGGCAGCTACATAGACATAGCAGCACCGGGTGTAAATATTTTGAGCACCATTATAACAAATGCTGATTACGATAATGTAAAAGATGGATACACAACCGAAAGCGGTACCTCCATGGCTGCACCAATTGTAAGTGGCATTGCTGCACTCTTAAAATCAATACATCCCGATTGGGGACCTGATGAGATTGAGTGGGCAATGGAACTTTCTGCATATAGAAAAGATCCAAGCATTTTATGGGATGAGTATTTAGGATATGGCAGGGTAGATGCATATGCAGCTTTATCACAGGTTCTACCTGATTTGAGCCAAGATGCTGGAGACACGCCATCAACTGCAAAAAAAATTGCTCCTTTTCGGCCAATTACCGAAAAGATTGACAAGCCAGGGGACGATGATTTTTTTGTATTTGATGTCAAAACGACATCAAATGTGCACATAAAGATATCAAATGTTCCTTCCAACCTTGATGTTGTTGGGTGGGTTAGAAAATATAGCGGCGATACTGTGGTATATAACTATGAAATGGACAATATAGGATTTGGAAAATCAGAAGAAACAACTTTAACGCTTGACCCTGGCCAGTACTACATTTGGATTTATGACTTTTTTAATCACTGGGCAAATTCGCCGTATACCATTGAGGTTGATGTGCAGCCAATAGACGCGTCTTACCAAAAAAAAATGGAAGTTGTGATTACAAATCAAATTATTTTCGATATAAAGCTTTCAGAGAACGTTGCAATCAAATCAGTTGAGCTTCTTGATGACCAGCAGGTAATTGCTTCAACTCAAGATATAAAAGGTACCACTGCAACAATGGTTTACCAGGGTGAGTTAAGTAAAACGTCGTATCAGATTAGAGTTTGGAGTATGGATGGAAGATTCGGGACAGCTTCAGTTCAGATTCAACCTTCAATGAAGATTGTTGATATGGATGCAAGCAAGGGACTGCTGAAGATAAAAGCAGTTGTAAATGGTAAGCTATATAAAAACGGACAATATGTAAGAAGCATGATTAAAGACGAAGAATACACATTTGAAGGATTAACCTCAGATGATATAGTACAATTAATTCCTACTGAGGCAGAAGGACTGATTACTCCTGCAACATCAATTAAGCAGTTGGAAGAATCTAAATAGCAATAAGGAAAGATAAAATCGTAAGTGTTTGTTGTAAAATTAAATGCAACAAGTGAAGAAAATATTGAAGTATAACTGCTCCAAATTGGGCACAAGAAGCAAACAATGCTTTAGAAGATAAAAAAGTGATGCTACTAATAAAGGATTTTTAAAATATTACTGCAGGGTTTGATGTGTACAAAATGAAAATGTATATTCTGAAAATAAACAACATAAATGTAAAGACATCAAAGATCATATTTCAAGATTGATTCTGGTGTAAAAAGCCTTTTTTCTTTATGAAGAAGTATAAATATAAAATTAGAATTGAATAAATAAACATAAAAATATATGTAGTACAAATTTTTATAGAATTATGTTAGAATCAAAGGAGCAAAAATTACGACAAATGGGGTGTTGTACTTGTTTAGAGAAAATAACAACCATCTCCAACAATCATTATTTGAAAGTGTTAACTTCATGGATTCAAGGATAAAGGCTAAACTTGAAAAATCATGGGCACCCATATTTTATAAATACGTGTTCTGCAACATCGATGAAAAACCCTTTTCAGTTTTATACAGTGATACAGGAAGGGCTAACTTCCCGGTTAACATACTTCTTTCCTTGGAATATATAAAACACCTTAAAAACTACTCTGATGATGAACTTATCGAAAATTTCAACTTCAATTACCTGATAAATTATGCTGTAGGAATAAGAACATAAGTAAGTATGAACCTTTCAGAGAAAACCTTATATGACTTTAGAACAAGGATATACAAATACCTCATAAAACATCCTGAACAAGAGGACTTAACATTCGGGCAGTTTTTAAATCTTAAGAAGCAGGTATATGCATGAAAGAACAGCGGATAGACTCCACCATGTTCATGTCAAACATCAAAAAAGCAGGAAGAGTTGCGCTTGCCTTTGATGTACTTTACAGGGCAGTAAAATCCATTCCTGAAGACAGACTTTCAGAGAACCTAAAAAAGTTCTCAACCCGGAATTTAGGACAGAAGTGATACACAAAACCAAGCCTTCAGAAGGCGAAAGCAGGCTGGAAATGCTCTTGAATCTTTGCCAAGAAACAAAAGAAACAATTGAAAACATTTCTGAACTAAAAAACTCCGAGGCGTATAGGATCCTTGAAAGATTTTTGTCGGAACAGGCGTACTACGACGAACAAACCAAGAAGCTCAAGGCCAAAGATAGCAAAAGTATACCCAGCGATTCTCTTCAGTCAGCATATGATGAGGATGCTACTTATCGCAAGAAGGGGAACAAAGCTGAAAGCGGATATGTTTTAAACCTTAGCGAAACCTGTGCAAAAGAAAATTCTTTTCAGCTCATAACAGACTATACGGTAGAAAAGAACATAAAGAGTGATGTAGAGCTTTTAAAAGAGAGACTACCTATTGTAAAACAGAATACAAAATGTCAAGAAGTCTATGTAGACGGTGGTTATTACTCCAAAGAAGTAGTACAAATTGCAAAAGAGAACTGTGTAGAAGTTCATTTTACTGATTTAAACGGTAGGAAGCCTGTTAGGATGTCAGTGAGCGAATATGAAATAGATGAAGAGACGAAAGTGATAAAGAAATGCCCAAGGGGAATAATACCCATCCATGCAAGTGTTAAGAAAGGGCAGACGGTAGCCCATTTTCCAAAAGAAGCCTGTGCAAAGTGTGAATTAAAAAATCAATGTTATTGCAAAGAGCAGAAAAAAGATTATGTGGTGAGGGTAAATCTAAAATCGGTAGAAGCAGCCAAACAACGGGAAAAGATAGAATGCAGGTGTGAGGGAAACAAGGGCAAAAGAGTAGCAATAGAAGGTACTAATTCAGCCTTGAAGAGGGGTCATGGTCTTTCGAAACTTCGAGTAAGGGGACTTGTAAAATGTAGAGTAAACGTAGGTTTAAAGGTATTGGCCCAGAATTTTAAGCGTTTTGCAAGATACATGTTGGAGCGAGCTAAAAAAGCTATTGGAGAGAGGCAGGGGGGAAGTGCGCCCGTATTGGTACAATAAATGGTAATAACGTATTATAAAGGTAATACATAAGTTTTTCTCGGCAGATTTTAGACTGGATTTTTGTTGTCACAGGCATAAATTACCACAATTTACCTGAATAAATTTTCAAAGTACAGAAAGGCAGATTCTAAAATTGAGTTTTTACACTAGAATCAATTATAGAAAAAGTGAAAAAATTAAAAGGCAATAAATACACCGAGAAAAAATAGAGGAAGCCATTAAGTTTTTAGAAGAAAACGGTTTTGTAAAAATAGAAGGTTAAACTTATGAAAAAGATAATGTTATTATCTTCGCTAAATCTTTCTGGTTATGACTAAAAGCGAGGTGGGTATTTAGCCCACCTTTTTTATTTTCCCACATTTCACAATTTTCACATTTCATTAAAATTTGTTTTCAAAAATTTAAAAATTTATTCACAAATTACTGCTAAAATATTTTAAAGATGAAAAATCTTCATCGAAGGAGGCGCAAATGAAAAAATGAGAATGCCTAAAAGCCTAAAAGCTTATATGTGCCTTATGTTAATATTGACTTTTATAGCTACAGTGTTAATCTTACCATGGAATATATCGTATGCCCAATCAAATAGCAGTCAAAATTCACAACCAGATTTAATTGGTGTTGTAAAGAGTTTATCTGGCAGTAAAATCACAATCTACATTGCAAAGCTCTCATCCCAGAGCGATGGCAGAGGATTTGGAAGAGGTAGAATTGAGCTCACATCCAAAACACAGACAATTACAGTTTCAAGCAAAACATCAATTGTAACAAGAGTATTTCAAAATGGTCAGGTAACAGAAAAGAAGCTAACAACAAAGGACTTAAAGACAAATAACATTCTGTACATCTGGTATGCAGATAGCAAAAAGAAAACCATCTCAAAAATTCTTGTCCAGGGCACATACGACCCATATCAGACACCAGAACTAATTGGTGTTATCAAAAAAGTTGAGTCAAGCAGAATAACCATCACAGTTGCAACAATCGAAAGACCACAGCCAGGGCAAAGCACGTCAACCAATCAACCTCAGCAAAGACCAGTCGGTCAGCCACCTCAAGGTGGATTTGATAGAGACATGATGAATCTAAAGCTATCAAGCCAGACAAAGACAATCACAATTTCAAAATCAACAGTGATTGTCACAAGAACATTTCAAAATGGTCAGATGACAGAAAAGAAGCTGACTGTAAAGGATTTGAAAGCAAACAACATAGTTTACATCTGGTATTCAGACAGTAAAAAGACAACTGCAAAAAGGATTATGGTGATGGGAACATATAGCCAGAGCTCAAAATAAAGCAGTAAAAAAAGCGAAAGGAAGGGTGTGCATATGACAGAGAAAGTAAAACCGCTAAAAACTCCAAAGTTTAAGTTCAGTTTAAAAAGCAAGGCTTTAAAGAGAGTTATAATATCCACAGTAATTGTTGCAATTTTAGCAGGGGCAGGGTTTGGAATATACAGGTTTGTTCAGGGAAGAAAAAATCAAAATCAAACCATTGCCCAGAGGACTGCAAGGGTAACCCGCGGCGATATAACCGTCAGTGTCACCGGTTCAGGCCCGATTGAGTCTGCTCAGAGCGTAGATCTTACATCAACAGTGAGTTCAACCATCACAAACGTATTTTTCAAAGACGGTGATTCTGTCAAAAAAGGTGATGTCATATTTGAGCTTGAAAGCCAGGATGCAAAGGACAAGATTGATTCAATTAAGAGTCAGATTGACGATGTAAACTCCTCAATTGCAGATGTTCAGGAGAGCATCAAAAACCTTGTTATCACCGCACCAATTTCTGGGTATGTTAAAAATCTGAACGTTCAAGAAGGAGACAGGGTTTCAAAAGGTTCAACCGTTTTGACAATAATTGATACCTCAAAGCTGAAAGTTACATTACCATTTTCAGCAGCGCTTTTCGGCAAGGTCAAGATAGGTGCGCCAGCGGTTGTTTACATTCCTGATATTTCCCAGTTAATCCAGGGTACAGTAAGCTATCTTGGAAACACAACTTACACAAATGACTACGGTGGCAAAGTTTTTGATGTTGAGATCACAATCTCAAACCCCGGCGCTCTGCAGGAAGGCATGAAGGCAAGTGCTGAGATAAAGGTTGGGAGTGAAGTATATCTTAGCACGCAGGACGCAACCTTGGAGTATGTAGACAAGGAAAATGTCAAGGCAAAGGTTGACGGTGAGGTTGAAGAGATTTTTGCAAGAAACAACCAGTTTGTTGAAAAAGGTGCTGTGCTTTTAAAACTTTCAAACGATGACCTGTCAAAACAGCTCAAGAATTATCAGACACAGCTTAAAAACTTGCAGGACCAGCTAAATGATGCAGAGGATAACTTGGAAAACTACTACATCAAAGCTCCGTTTGACGGAGTTGTGACCAACATAAACTTCAAAAAAGGCGATAACATAAAAGCGGGAGAGGTACTTGCAACTGTATTTGATAACAAAAATTTAGTATTCAGGGTTGACATAGATGAGCTTGATATTGCTAAAATAAAAGTAGGGCAAAAAGTAAATATAACAGTTGATGCTCTGCCAGAGACACAGACAAACCCGCTGACAGGGAAAGTAGCCAAAATCCCGCTTGTTGGTACAACCCAGAACGGCGTTACAACATACTCTGTTACAATTTCTATTGACAACCCAAAAGACCTCAAGATTGGCATGAACGCAAATGCTGAGATAATAGTAAACCAGAAACAAGATGTTTTGATGGTGCCGCTTGAAGCTGTGCAGAAATTTGGCAACAGATACTTTGTGTTTGTAAAAAGCTCAAGTCAAAATAGCTTTCAAGAAGGGCAAACTGGCGGATTTTTCCCGCAGGGAGGTTTTGGAAATAATCAGCAAAGCTCTGCTCAAGGCTCACAAAACTGGCGACAAAGATGGCAGCAGCAAGAAGGTAGCAGCACAGAAAGTGCACAGCAATCAGGAAATAGCCAGTCAAGAGGTTCATGGTCACAAAATAGTCAAGGCACAGGTAGCTCTTCGCAGCTGCGAACAAGAAGAATGACAAGTTTGCTGGGTAGCAGCTACTATAAAGGTGCAGTTTTACGACCTGTTGAGGTTGGTATAAACAATGACTCATACATCGAGATTGTAAGCGGACTTAATGAAGGAGATATCGTTGTCCTGCCACCGCTTTCAACAGGCTCAACAAGCACACAGACGCAAACTCAGCAGGGCTTTAACATAATGGGCGGATTTGGCGGACCTGGTGGTGGAATGCCGGGCGAATTCAGACAGTTCAGACAAAACCAAAGCAGCACTGGCACAAGAAATCAGTCGTCTGGCTCACAGGGAAGTAACACAAACAGGTAATAAAAAAAGAAGGTGAAAGCTTGCTATGATTGAACTTAATGATATCTACAAAATCTACAAGATGGGCGAGAACGAGGTGTATGCTTTAAACGGTATTAACCTAAAAATCAATGCTCACGAGTTTGTTGCAATAGTAGGACCATCTGGTTCAGGAAAATCAACCCTTATGAACATCATAGGATGTCTTGACACACCGACATCTGGCACATACATACTGGATGGTCATGAAGTCAGCAGGCTCAATGACAATCAGCTTGCAGAGATTCGAAACAGCAAGATAGGCTTTGTGTTTCAAAACTTTAACTTAATACCACAGCTCACAGCTCTTGAAAACGTTGAGCTTCCTTTAATCTACAAAGGTGTTCCAGCCTCTGTGCGTCACAAGCTTGCAAAAGAGGCTTTGGCAAGGGTTGGTTTGGAACATAGAATGCATTACAGGCCAAGAGAGCTATCTGGCGGTCAGCAGCAGAGAGTTGCAATTGCAAGGGCGCTTGTCACAAGCCCGCCAATAATCCTGGCTGACGAGCCGACGGGAAATTTGGACTCAAAATCAGGTGCTGAGATTATGCAGATTTTTAAAGATCTACATGCTCAAGGAAACACCATTGTCCTAATCACGCACGACAACAACATCGCCATGCAGGCAAGAAGGATTGTGAGGATTCAGGACGGTCAAATAATAGAGGACAAGGAGGTGAGCTGACAGGTGGCTCAGTTTGCTTTGGCTTTTAAAATGGCAATAAAGAGCATCCTTTCAAATAAATTGAGGTCTTTTTTGACTATGCTTGGTGTCATCATTGGTATCTGGGCGGTGATTGCGGTTGTTGGGCTTGCCCAGGGAAGCACAAAAAGCATAACAGACAGGCTGCAAAGGCTTGGAACAAATCTCATTCAAATAAACATCACAGGAAGAAACAGTAACCGAAACGTCACATATGAAGAGCTTCAGCAGTTTGCCGAGCAGCACGCAGAGGATATTGAGGCAATCGCACCAACTGTATCGAGCTCTGTCACGCTCAAGTATGGGACAAACACCCACGATACGACCCTCATTGGAACAACAGCAGACTATAGCACTGTCAGGGACGTCAACGTCAGTAGCGGAAGATTTATTTTGCCAATTGATGTGGACTACCGTCAAAAGGTTGCGCTTGTTGGGACGTACATCGTAAAAGATTTATTTAACGGGCAAAACCCGATAGGGAAAAAGATAAAGATAAACGGGCAGATATTCACAGTTGTTGGTGTTTTAGAAGAGCGTGCAAATTCGCAGCAGCAGTCAGACGATGACCAGGTGATAGTCCCTGTAACAGTTGCACAAAGGCTTACACGAAACGCAATAATCCGAAACTTTGCGATAAAAATCACGGATGGTAACAGAAGTGAAGCTGTAATGAACTATCTCAATGATTTTCTCATGAAGATTTACAACGACTCTACCGCCTTTAGAGTTTTCAATACAGCCCAGCTACTTGACACCTTAAACAGTGTAACCCAGACACTCACGCTCATGCTTGCCGGAATTGCTGCGATTTCGCTGATTGTTGGTGGAATTGGCATCATGAACATCATGCTTGTATCTGTCACAGAGAGGACAAGAGAGATTGGAATCAGAAAAGCAATTGGCGCAAAGAGAAGAAACATTCTTGTCCAGTTTTTGATAGAAGCATCTGTTGTGACAGGGTTTGGTGGAGTGGTAGGTATAATACTGGGATTTGTGACAATAAGAGCAATGTCAAAACTTAATATTGCAACAGCTATATTCTCAATACCATGGGCTATTCTTGCGTTTACGATTTCACTTGCTATAGGGATAGTCTTTGGACTATTCCCGGCATCAAAAGCATCGCGCCTCAACCCGATAGAAGCGCTAAGATACGAATAAGCTTGGAGGGGATTTGAAAGATGAGAAAAAAGCTTTTGACGGTTATTTTGTTACTTTGCTTTGTGGTTGTAAACTTTAGTCTGTTTTCTGCTTTTGCTGCATACAAGGACATTCCATCAAATGCAACCTACAAGCAGGCTGTAGAAAAGTTAAATAAGCTTGGAATTTTTGTTTACAAGGACTATTTCAAGCCGAACACTGCTATTCTGCGCGGCGAGTTTGCAGCTGCGATTGTAAAGATTTCAAACGCTGAGGATGAGGCAAATCTTCAGAAAGGGTATTCGCAGTATCCTGATATAAAGCCTAACACCACACTTTGCGGATATGTCAACTGGGCAGTAAAGAAAAAATACATGACACCAATGGCAGACAATAAGTTCCATCCAAACGACCCGCTGACCTTTGCCCAGGCAACAACTGCCATTGTGAGGATGCTTGGGTATTCCGACTCAGACCTTTCTGGCATCTGGCCGCAGAATTATATCGACAAGGCATCAGAGCTTGGGCTTATAAAAGGAATAAACCTTTCTGCATCGCAAAAGGTTCCGCGCTGGGCTCTCGCTTTGATGCTATCAAGACTTCTTGATACTTATGTCAAAAGCGGAGGAACTCAAGCTCAATCTACCCAGTCAGCTTTAAGTGGAGTATCAGCTTCATCCCAAAGCAACGGTACAAAATTTTCTGAGTATGTTGGGCTTTACAAATCATATGTCGTGCTTGATACGGGCAAAACTTCTTCAAAGCTTCTTTCAAATGAGGTTTTGACAGACAGCGGAGTGCTTGTGAATGCAACAAAGACGCAACTTGAAGTTGGGAAAAAGTACATGCTTCAGGTTGACGACAATAAAATCGCGAAAGTGTTTGGTACTGAAGCTGACTCTTTCCAGATTGTCAGCACAAAGGTAAGCAGCAAGACTGTATATTACAAGGAAAGTGGAAAGACAAAATCAATTACTTTGCCATCTTCAGCAACATACTATTATAACGGATCAAAGCAGAGCTATGACGCAATAGAAAATGTACTAAAGCCGAATCAGAAAATAATCTTTATCTATTCTGAAGATAGGAGCAAAGTGGACTATATTGTAATTAAAGACATATATGCACAAGAGATTTATGGAAACTACGATGAGGTGCTGATTTTGGCAACTCCTAAAACATCATCGTCTTTGGAAGCAAACCAGGTTCAGACAGACAAGGGAATATATTTTGTTGCATCTTCAATAAGACCTGAAAACCTTGAAATTGGAGCAAAGTATGGAGTGTATATAAAAGATGATACAATCACTGCAGCTTTACAAAAAGTGTGGGTATCCGATAAGTTTACCATCAAAAATATAGATGATTACACACTTGATGTTCAGCAAAACAGCAAGACACAAAAGATTCAGCTATCAAGCAAGCCTTTGTATTACTATCAGGGGACAAAACAGAGCTATGAAAATCTACCAAACATTTTAAAAGAAGACCAGATACTCTATGTATCAAAAGACCCTGACACAGGCAAGGTTATGGCGTATGTTATTCAAGACCCATACGGCACACAGTACGGCAATTATATTGAGGCAATAGTTTTGCAGGATGCTCTTTTGAACCCTACTTTAGAAAACAATCAGATTTTAACAGACAAAGGTATATTTTATTTACCTGATATAAACACAAAACTGGAGATTGGCTCAAAGTATGGTGTTTATGTTAAGGATGACAAGATAACATTAGTTGTAAAAAAATTAAATACTGTGGATTTGTATGAGATTACAGATGTTGTTAGTGATACAAATGTAAAGTTAAAATCATCAAAAGGCCAGGAGAACATAATCCTGCCACAAAAACCTATTTACTACTATAACGGCAATAAAATTAGTTACAGTGATTTGAAAAACGCGTTAAAATCAGGTCAAAAAATCTATTTTGGATACTCAAAGGATGAGAAAACTTGCGAGTATATTGTTCTTCAGGACCCATATTCATCTGAGTATGGTGCATATACTGAGGTTATCGTTCTGGCAGATGCGGTTGTATCTGATAAGTTATCTACAAACGAGGTTTTAACAGACAAAGGGATATACGCGGTAAAATCCACAGCAGGCAAGCTCACAGTTGGTGCAAAATATGGGGTATATATCAAAGATGATACAATCACAAAGGTTGTAAAGAAGCTCAACAGCGTCGATACAGCAGAGGTTACAGAGGTTATAAGCGATACAAATGTTGTCCTCAAAAAAGGCAGCACAAGCAGCTCTACTTTCCTGCCACAAAAACCTGTTTATTATTACAATGGAAGTAAGGTTGACTACAATAGCTTGAAAAACATAATAAAATCGGGTCAGAAGATTTATTTTGGATACAACGCAGCAGGAAATTCATATGAGTATGCAATAATTCAAGACCCGTACTATGACAGCTACGGCAAGTATGTAGAAACAGTGATTTTAGGAACATATTCAACTGCAAAAGGGCTTGATGTAAATGAAGTGTTGACAGACCAGGGAATTTTGACATTGCCAGAAAACCAAAATGTGAATTTAGAACTTGGTGCAAAATATGGGCTTTACATCGACCAAGATAATCAAATAACCCTTGTGTACAAGAAGCTAAATTCAACCGAAGGTGTGACAGTGCTTTCAGCCATTTCAAACAAAGTGACAGTTGACAAGGGTGGTAGTCAACTTGATATGATATTGCCTCAGAATATAACATATTACTATAATGGTTCAAAGATTGATTTTTCAACAGCACTTAGCAAGCTTCAGATGTCAACTTCGCTTGTATTTGGACTGTCTACTAAGAAAAAAGGATATGACTACTGTGTGATATTTGACCCTGTATACAGCAAGCCATACATTGCAGGTGACCAGACATATCTGACTTTGAAAGTAGGAGATTTGGATATAAGCGGCAGCAGGAAGTTTATAAAAGATGGAGATGTTGTAGATTATAGCTATATCCAAAAATATAATGTGGTTTATGAAGTAAAGGATATATGGGGCAGAAATAGTTATATTTTGATAGTGGACAACAAAGTTGACTGTTATCTAAAAAGTTATCAACCTACAAGGTTTACACCTAAAGCTATTGTTGCAAATGTATTTGATCCAACAACAGGGAAACTTGTTGAAAAGACATACGAAATAAGCGAAAACTGTGACAGCTCATGGATTTTGTCAGATACGTTCAAAACAGGCCAGAGAGTTTACCTCCTTTTAGGCTACGATGGCAAAGTTGTTGCAATGGTAAATCCATAAAAATATCTTATATTGACTTTTGCCAAAGGGACTGTCATCATTTGGATGCACAGTCCCTCTTTCTTTGTTGTTTTCGATTATCTTGTTACCAAATCATTTGTTTGTAAAAATCTTTTCAATGCGGTATACTATAGAGTAGATAAATTAATCTACAGGGTGATATTTATAATGAACAAGACAACAACAGTAAGAGTGGATATTGAAACATATGAAAGTTTAAAGAAACTTTCTCAACAGCTCAATCAACCAATGCAAAAGGTAATTCAGGAAGCCCTTGCAGAGTACAAAAGAAAAATTTTACTTTCAGCAACTGCTGAAGCTTATGCAGCTCTTAAAGAAAACAGTAAGCTGTGGCAGGAAGAAATTGAAGAAAGACAGCTGTGGGAAAATACATTGCAGGATGGGATTGAATAATGAGTGCAAAAAGAGGCGAAATATGGCTTGTAGATTTAAACCCAACGCGGGGACATGAACAAAGTGGTGTTCGACCAGCAGTAATAGTTTCAGTTGATGAGTTCAATTCATGTCCTGCTGACTTAGTGGTTGTTGTGCCAATCACGAGCAAAAACAAGAATATACCTCTGCATGTAAAGATCCAGCCAAAAGAAAGCAGACTTGACAGAGAGTCATTTGCAAAACCAGAAGATATACGGTCAATTTCAAAAGAAAGACTTGTAAAGAAGATTGGAAAATTGTCCGATGGGAAGTTGAAAGAATTTGAGGAGAAGATAAAGGTTTTGTTGGGGTTGTAACAAATATGTTGAACCATGGTTTGATATTTTGTTAAATACAGGAATAACAGTGGGTATTGTAAAATATTAGTTTAAAACTAAAAGGAGAGTTTCTATAATGAAGCAATATAGAAATAAGCTTCGGGAAATATACTTTTGGGGATTTTGCATTGTTAGTATTTTTATATTATTATGGCTACTAAAAAAAGGTAGGATAAGCAAGGAAGTGCTTTTAATAGATATCTTTGGGGTAAAATTTTTAAAGAACTATTTTAATTTACTGATATTATAAGGATGATTTAATTGGAAAAATTTTATTAATAACTGTCTTAGTAATTTCGTTCATTGAAATTTTTAGTAGTTCCTTTTTTAAATTTTTAGTTAGCTTTATTCTGTGTTTGATATTTTTTATAATACCAATTAGTAAATTTTTATCAACTTTATGTTCGGCTATTTTGAGATTGTATACATTTATTCTTTGGATATATTTATTTAAAGTTTTTTTTAAAACTATAATTGGTTATAGTTATTATAGCGAATTTAAAAAATACATAACGAATTCTGTAATACCTCTTTTAACACAAGAAGGGGAAATATTCATGTTTATGCTTTTGGCATATAGCTCATATTTTAGTATTTGTTATCTGGCTGATGAATTCATAAATGCTAGATTTAAAAAATGTAATACTCATTGGTTCATATCAAAAATTTTTTATTGGTTTTCTATTGAAACTGTTACTATGGATTTTAAGACAATTTATTTCACATACTTTTTGTTTATCAATAGTATAGTATTTTTTGAAAAAAATGAAATAAGGAGAGAAATAGAATTATTAGATAAAACATTAATGACTCTTATTTTGATAACCGAAATATTTAATATTGCTTACAACAGCAGAAAAGCAAGATTGGATTCATTAAGAAATAATTGACCTCATACATTTTGAAACTAGTAAAACAACAGGCAAATTAATGCAACAAAAGGGACTTTCCAGATAGAATAGCACCTTAAATTAGGAAAGTCCCCTTCTATTTTTTACATCTTATTTTATCACACTAAATATTTCATTAACATCCAAAACAAGGGTATCAAATACCTTTATTGTCATACCTTTTTTGTATTTATTTATTGAGCAATATTTCCCATTGATATTGTTGCTGTAAACCTCAATGCACTCATTTGAAATGTCAACTATCCAGTACTCAGGTACTTGAAATTTTTCATACACAGACAGTTTAATTGTTCTGTCACGGTGTTCAGTCGAATATGATAGTATTTCAACAACAAGGCGCGGGGGTCCTTTGTACTTTGGACCATTAAAAAGCTTAGGGTTACAGCATACCATTATATCTGGCTGAAATTCGTAAATTTCATTTTGATTTTCAAAGACAACAGCAATATCACTTGTGAAAACTTCACACATGCCACCAAATCCAAGATGATTAATAAACGCTGTTGCAATTTTGTTCTTTACTCTATCATGGTTTGGATGAGCAGGGGCCATAGAAAAGATAAAGCCATTGTCATATTCAATTTTAAATCGGTTTTCCTCTTTTTGAAGGGTCAAAAATTCTTCGTAGGTGTAATACTCATATTTATTGGGGAAACTTACTTCCAACTTATACCCACCTTTGCTCAAAACACAAGACTTCTCTTTTTAATAATTATACCACAAACTTTTCGTTCTTTACCACATTAGAAAATAGGCAATTTGTCAGATTCTCAAAAAAACCTTCTATGTCAAAATCTTTATTAGGATTGTTTAAGTCATATTACGTAAACTCTCATCGCTATAAATTGTTGGATTGCTATGTCAAAAAGCTTTATTTTTGTTGACTCTACATCACAGAATCTTCCTTGCAAAAATCATATAAGCGGTATGCCCTATCATTCTATCATCGGGTCGCAGACGCTCTGGTACAGGCTTGTACTGACGCATCATTATTTCAACAACCTCAGAGACATAAAACCTATTATTTTGCAAAGCTGTTAGTGTCTCTGACACTTGATTTGTTGTTGGCACTAAAATCCCTAAATGTCCTGCCGGTTTTAGAGCTTCCCTAACAGATAAGATTGCTTCTTCAGGTTCTCTGACATCTAAAAAGAATGCGTCTAAATCCTTCTCTTCAATTCCATCTACAATTGACTTATTGTGCATAACTACGTTATCAAATTTAGAAAAGTTTTTTATATTCTTCTCAGCTTTTTTATAAAACTCTTCTCTTTGCTCATATGTATACACCCTGCCTTCAGGTCCAACAGCCATTGAAAGATAAAGGGTAAACGCACCAGAACCTGTGCCCGCTTCTCCAACTCTTTTACCTGGGTGTATGTCAAGTTTCATAAGAATGTAGGCTCCGTCTTTTGGGTAGACTATCTGTGTGTGTCTTTTTAAAAAATGCATAACGTAGTCAAACGTGTCACACGGGAAGACAAAATATTCAACATCATTTGCAAAAAAGCTTCCACCCGGTGGAATATGAGCAATTTTCTCTGTTTCAATATAGCCTGTTGGAAGGTTGACTCTTTTTGGTACAGATATATCAATAACCTTTTTAAATCCTTCTGGACCAATGATTACTCTCTTTGACTCAAACATATGCTCCATTTTGTGCCCCTTCAGTTACTGGATAACAACAAATTATTTCTTGAACTTATTGTATATCTGAATATATTAAATACTACATGTTAATAAAATAATCAACTATATCTTCAAGACCAATAAGACCAATTACCTTGCCATCATCAAGAACAGGAACAGCTGAAATGTCATTTTCACGCAAAAGTTTTGCAACATCTTTAATATCGTCATTTTTATCAGCTGTGATTACCGCTTTTGTCATAGCAAGCTCAACAGGGTATGTTTCATAATGACCGGGCTGGCTGAGGAACCTATAAATATCTGCTTTTACGATAATTCCTTTTAAAAAGTCATTTTCATCTACGATAACTGCCACGCTCTTTTTTCTTTTCTGCATTTGTTCAAGCGCGAACTTGACTGTATCTGTTGGTAAAAGTTTTATAAAATCCTTGTTAATTATGTTTGAAAGCATTTTTCTATTC
>Ga0063234_124_pt1 | contig 33317 bp, 28 predicted proteins | sample YelNatPoosite3B9_FD_62394 | JGI IMG/M metagenome (GOLD analysis project Ga0063234, IMG submission 62394) | Hot spring thermophilic microbial communities from Obsidian Pool, Yellowstone National Park, USA - site 3 B9 (version 2) (version 2) | ecosystem: Environmental > Aquatic > Thermal springs > Hot...
ACAGGGTCTGGTAAAACATACCTTGCACAGACTCTTGCAAAGATGTTGAATGTTCCGTTTGCAATAGCTGATGCAACAACTTTGACAGAGGCAGGTTATGTTGGTGAAGACGTTGAAAATATCCTGCTCAGGCTCATACAGAATGCTGACTATGATATTGAAAGAGCAGAGCGTGGTATAATCTATATAGATGAGATTGACAAGATTGCAAGAAAGTCTGACAATCCTTCTATCACAAGAGATGTTTCAGGCGAAGGTGTTCAGCAGGCACTGCTCAAAATATTGGAAGGGACTATTGCTTCTGTACCACCACAGGGTGGGAGAAAACATCCACATCAGGAATTTATACAGATAGACACAACAAACATCCTGTTTATCTGTGGCGGTGCATTTGAGGGTATTGAGAAGATAATTGAAAAGAGAATTGGTGAAAAGACACTTGGTTTTAATGCAAAGATTGAAAGTAAAAAAGAAAAAAAGATTGGAGATATACTAAGACAGATAATGCCTCAGGACCTTTTAAAGTTTGGAATGATTCCAGAATTTATAGGACGCGTGCCTATAATAGTTACATTGGATGCATTGGATAAAGAGGCTTTAATAAAGATACTGACAGAGCCCAAAAATGCACTTGTAAAGCAGTATCAAAAACTTTTTGCAATGGATGGTGTAGAACTTGAGTTTGAAAAAGATGCTCTTGAGGCTATTGCTGACAAAGCAATTGAACGCAACACTTGGTGCAAGAGGTCTTAGAGCTTATCATGGAAGAGATTATGCTTGATGTGATGTTTGAGATTCCATCAAATGATAAGATAGAAAAGGTTATTATTACAAAAGCGGCTGTTTTAAAAGAAGATAAACCTATTGTAATAATAAATGAAAACAAGAAAGTTCAGAAAAAGCCGAGACTAAAACAACGTCTTCAGGAAAGAAGAGGAAATGTATCATAACATAAAAATCTGAAAATGTACAATCTGACAATTAGAACAGAAGGCTGGAGAAAACTACCAGCCTTCTTCTTTTTGATTTTTTCATTTCAAAGAAGGGAATTTTGAGTTTGTATAGAATTAAGTTATTATATAACATTGTTGATAGAGACAATTTTAGTTTTGGACTTTTAAAAAGTCCGGTGATAAGTTTTGTTAAAAAGTAAGAGAGTATCAGGAGAGTTTGGAAGAAAAGATTCTTTCACCATATGCGACTCTATCAAAAATACAAAAGGAAGACAAAGACCTGAACAAAAATGCGATGTGAGAACGGAGTTCCAAAGAGATAGAGATAGAATAATACATTCCAAATCTTTCAGGAGGCTAAAACACAAAACCCAGGTATTTATATCTCCAGAAGGTGACCATTACAGAACAAGGCTTACACACGCTTTGGAGGTTGCACAGATTGCAAGGACAATTGCAAGAGCTCTGAGGCTCAACGAAGATTTAACAGAGGCAATAGCACTTGGTCATGATTTGGGTCACACACCCTTTGGCCATGCAGGTGAGGATATCTTAAACAAGATAACCACAACCGGCTTTTCACACAACGTCCAGAGCCTGCGAGTTGTTGATTTTCTGGAAGGAGAAGATGGACTTAACCTCACGTTTGAGGTCAGGGACGGGATTTTGAATCATGTGTGGGGGAGGATACCTGCCACTTTAGAGGGCAGAGTTGTCCAGTTTGCAGACAGGATTGCATACATCAACCATGACATTGACGATGCAATAAGAGCAGGTATATTGAAGGAAGATGACCTGCCAAAAGACTGTCTCAAAATCTTGGGATTTTCTAAGAGAGAGAGAATTAATACATTAATTAGGGATATAATAAAAAATAGTATGGACAAGCCAGAAATCTCCATGAGCGAAGATGTTTTTTACGCTATGCAAACTTTGCGAAGTTTCATGTTTGAGAATGTGTATATTGGTTCCGAGGCAAAAAAGGATGAAAGCAAAGCTAAATATATTATACAGGCTCTTTATGAGTATTTTATGTCAAACTGTGACGTTTTACCCGATGATGTGAAAAAAAATATCGACAGGTTTTGGCAAGGAACAGGCAATAGTAGATTATATAGCTGGAATGACAGACAGATATGCTATGAGAAAATTTTATGAATTATTCTTACCATCACCATGGAACAAGCTTTGATTTTTATTAAAAATGCTAAAAGGTATTAAAAAAAATTTGTCGAAATAAAATTAAATTGGCTTAAAAAACGCGAAGGTGAACGTGATGTGCTGGAAAGAATTGTAGAACAGGTCCTCAACAAGGTTGACATTGTTGATGTGGTCTCAATGTATGTCCCGCTTAAAAAAGTGGGAGTGAACTTCAGAGCGCTTTGTCCTTTTCATCAAGAGAGGACGCCCTCTTTTTATGTCTCACCATCAAAGCAAATATTTCACTGTTTTGGCTGTGGAGTTGGGGGCAATGCTATCCATTTTGTTATGCGCATAGAGAATTTGACCTTTACAGAAGCGCTCAAAGTTTTAGCAGAGAAGGCTAAAATTGACGTAGACTTTTCTCAACCTCAGTCAGCAAAAGACAGAGCTTTGGCAAAACAAAAAGAAGACCTTATTTCTCTTCACCATGACTGTTTTGAATATTTTCAAAGGCAATTGTATCTGAGGGAAAACATAGATGCTGCAAGGTATATTTTGAAAAGGGGTATAAGAAAAGAGACTGCAAAACAGTTCGGACTTGGCTTTTGTCCTGAGAATAACAACTTGTATGAGTTGCTTGCAAAAAAGTATTCCAAAGAGATTATTGATAAAAGTGGAATTTTTATTGAGAGAAATGGAAAGAATTATTGTAGATTCGAAGGAAGGTTGATTTTTCCTATATTCGATACAATGAACAGAGTAATTGGGTTTGGTGGTCGTATAATTGACGACTCCCGAACACCTAAATACATGAATTCTCCAGATACTCTTATATTTTCAAAATCGAAGGTTTTATATGGTCTTAACATTGCCAAGTCAAGCAAGGAAAAAGACTTTGTGGTTGTGGAAGGGTATATGGATGTCATTTCTCTTCATCAGGAAGGTATAGACAATGTTGTAGGGGTTTTGGGTACAGCCCTGACACAGGATCACAGTTTCCTTCTGCGCAGGTACAAAAATGAGGTCGTTCTTTGCTTAGACAGTGACCAGGCAGGAAAAAATGCGACGTTTAGAAGTGGTGATATACTTTACCAAAATGGGCTTATGGTAAAGGTTATGGAGCTTGAAAATGCAAAAGACCCTGACGAGTATATAAAAAAGTTTGGGAAGGATGCGTTTTTACTAAAGAAACAAAATGCTATGTTCGTAATAGATTTTAAAATAAAGCAGATATCTTCTAATTATGATTTGTCAAAATCTGATCAGAAGATCAGGTTTGTGAGAGAATACTTTGAAAAGATTTTAATGCCAATTTCAAATGAGGTTGAAAGGCAGGAATATATAAAGAAGCTATCCCAGATCACACAAATTGATGAAGATGCAATATTAAAGGAATTTACCAAAAATGAAAATATAAAACTAAAACGCATAGAAAGTATTCAACATTTTAAGCAAGTTCAGCAAAAAAGTAATTTAACTGAAGAAGAGAGAATCAAAAAAAATGATATAGACCTTTTATCTATCTATGTGGAGTGGGCTAACAAGTCAGAAAGCATCAGAAATGCTGTTACCGAGGATGATTTTTGCACCGAAGATATAAAAATACTTTTCAGTTCAATAAAAAACTTAATTAATGAGGGGATGGAAGTGACCTATTCGATGCTTTTGACCTTTGTTGATGATGAAAAAGTATTGTCAGAACTCACAAGCTTTTCTTCGAAAGGATTTGAAACAGAAGAAGCTGCCAAGAGAGCGATAGAAGAGCTAAAAACAAACAATAATAGAATGTTGTGGTTAAGACGTGAGATGTTGGAGGCGCAAAAGAGAGGAGATAATGAAAAGGTATTGAAGTTGCAAATGCTAATTAGAAAAATCAAAGACGGAAAGGAGGGAATTTAAGGGATGACAGAGCAGAACATGGAAAATAATGAGGTGAAAAACCTCAATGACCAAAATATAAATAAAGAGACTGGAAGCGAGCAGCAGCAAGAAGTTGAAAAACAATTGCTTGAATCACAGAAAAATGAAAATCAAGAAAAACAGCCTGCTAAAAAAAGCACAGAAAACAAATCGGAAGGCAAGAAGATGAGCGAAGAAAAAAAGACTCTTATAAGAGAAAAGGTCAGAGAACTTATATCTCTTGGTCAGAGCAAAGGGTTTTTGACATATTCAGAAATACAGGAGATTCTTGACAAGGTAGAACTTGATGCAAGCCAAGTTGAAAGTATCTATGATACCTTGGAGAGCATGGGAATTGATGTTGTAGACGACAGAGTATCAGAGGAGGAGCTATTAAAAGACGATTTGGAAAATCTGCCTGAAGGTATTGCTATAGATGACCCTGTCAGGATGTATTTGAAGGAAATTGGCAAGATTCCACTTTTGACCCTGAAGAGGAGATTGAACTTGCAAAGAGGATCGAGCAAGGCGATGAAGAGGCTAAAAAGAGGCTTGCTGAGGCAAATTTGAGGCTTGTTGTCAGCATTGCAAAAAGGTATGTGGGAAGAGGTATGCTCTTTTTGGACCTTATCCAGGAAGGTAATCTTGGTCTTTTGAAGGCTGTTGAAAAGTTTGACTACAGAAAAGGGTATAAATTTTCCACATATGCAACATGGTGGATAAGACAAGCAATCACAAGGGCTATTGCTGACCAGGCAAGAACTATTAGAATTCCTGTGCACATGGTTGAGACAATAAACAAGCTTGTAAGGGTATCACGACAGCTTTTGCAAGAAAAGGGAAGAGAACCAACACCGGAAGAGATTGCAAAAGAGATGAACATGCCAGTTGAAAAAGTGAGAGAGATTCTAAAGATTGCACAAGAGCCGGTGTCACTTGAAACTCCAATCGGTGAAGAGGAAGATAGCCACTTGGGCGACTTTATACCCGATGATGATGCTCTTGCGCCATCTGAAGCTGCTGCATATTCTATGTTAAAAGAGCAGCTATTAGAGGTTTTAGACTCACTTAACGAGCGTGAAAAGAAAGTCTTAAAACTCAGATTTGGCCTTGAAGACGGCAGGGCTCGCACCTTAGAAGAGGTTGGCAAAGAATTCAACGTCACAAGAGAGAGAATCCGCCAAATTGAGGCAAAAGCACTGAGAAAGTTAAGACATCCAAGCAGGAGTAAGAAGCTTAAGGATTTTTTGGAGTAAAAATGAAAGGGGATTACCAGGTAGGCAGATAGTCCCCTTTTTGTTATTTTAACTTGTAATTGGAATTTTAGAACAAATAAGAAAAAATACTAATTCAAAATTGGGAACTAAAAAACATAAAAAAAGTCTGTATATAATTAATAAGGGGCTGACTAAAAACAAAGTTTTAAAATTTTTATATCACAGCATATAGGGAAAGTTCATCAAACAAAAAACTAAATCTTATAATGAAAGGGGCTATCCAATTATTTTTTGGACAGCCCCTCATAATTTGTAAATATTTATTTGTACAATACTGCATCACCTACAAAAGGGTAAATCATACAATTATAATTAGCTGGATTTGCAAAAAATTCAATCTTTAATGTATTACAGCCAACTACATCTAAAGAGACATCTTTTCCTTTTTCACCTTTTGCAATTTCTATCTCATATCTTTTTTCTCCATCTAAATAGATAGTAAATTTGCCACTTGCTCCTACTTCAGAATCATCATCTAAACCCAAAGTCATTTTCAGTTTTTTGTAATCGCCGTTTAATATATACTGAACAAAAGTAAGTCGTCTATTATCATCTGACTGCCAATATGAATATTGGTAAGCATCCCACCAAATATTTTTACGATATGTTTTTCCAAGCAATGTGACCACATCTTGATTTATACCATAACGACCCTGATCGCCCCAAGAATTTCTAACAGATTTATAGGCACTCAACGGCAAATCAGTAAGGAATATACCCCCATTTGGACCCAAATCGGGACCTATAATTAATGCTTTTTGATTATCATTAATTTTCCAAGGAGCTATGTTTTTATTAAAGAAGCAATATAAAATTGAGTCAAGGTGGACAAACCTCATCCCTTTATAGTTTATAAATGGAACTTTGTATTTAAGTGTTACCCCATTTAGGATAATATCTCTTTGATACTCATAAACTGGGCTTGTTCCTGCCTTTTTGCTAAGTTCATTCACCTTTGCTTGAAGATCAGCATTTTCTTTTTTTAACTTGTCATATTGAGTTTTTAGAGAGTTTTAATCTTTCAAAAGTTTTTCGTACATAGTCTTATAATTTGTTGGAGATGACGCAACTGCAACAAAACAAAAAATGACAGCAAATAGGATTATAAATACTGAAATGTGCTTTTTCATTTCCTCAACCTCCCTGAAAGAGTTTTGTTTTTACTATTATATTACATTAATGAAAAACTTAATGTCAACCATATTTTGAAATAAATAAGCTCTTGCATTTATATACGTGAAAAATTATAATTAAATCAAGATAACACCTTAAAAGTATATAATTTGTCGAATAATGTCGAATTGTGTCGAATAGTCTTTAAAAAACAATGATGGGAGGTAAAAGTATGCTTTATTGTCCCAAGTGTGGTGCTACAATTGAAAAGGGGCAGAAAGTATGTAGTCAGTGTGGAGAAAGCTTAGAGTCAAAGATTTTGAGTAATTTGCAAAGGACAAAGAGAGAGTTCTTCTTAGAAAAATACTTTGAGGGACAAACAGAAGAATTTAAAGTTCCAAGCATAAAATTTAAATTTGACAGAAAACTTTTGCCGTGGTTTTACGGAATTATAGGTTTCCTGGTGTTTTTAATATTGTTTATAGCGATTGGAAAGTCAATATATTCTCCCCAAAGGCTTGTGGATGAATTCAAGGAAGCTGTTAAAAATAAAGATACAAGAAAGCTTTCCAAAGTACTTGTTCATGAAACAGGTGAACAAATTTCACAAGACAATCTAAAAGCTTTCTTAGAATTGTGTCAGACAAAGCCTGAATACATAGACGGTGTTTTCAAAGCATTAGATGAAGCAATTCAATCAATTTCAAATTCATCCTCAAATGAAAAGAATAAATCTCTAACCGATACTTTATCTGATCTTTTCTCAACTCAAGATTATTCTAATGATTTTCTCTTAAAACTTACAGGCAAGGGCTTGATTTTCTTCACGAAATATAAGATTGCAGCAAAAAATTACTTTTTAAAGGTAAAGTGTGACACTAAGGATGCAAAAATATTCTTGAATGGTAAAAACATTGCTTCAGTTTCAGACCCATCTCAGGAAATTTCAATAGGTCCATTGATTGCTGGTATATACAAGATTAAAGCAGAATACAAAGGTCCGTATTGTACATTAGAGAAGATTGATGAAGAAAAAATTTACAGTACAGATTTTAGTAACTATAACCAATACACTGCTGAACTGTATCTTTATCCTCGCTACGTAGAGGTAAACTCAGATTTTGAGGATGCTGAGATAATTTTGAATGGTAAGCCAACCGGTGTTTTGGTAAAAGATGCGTCTGAATTTGGACCTGTAAGTGACGAAAGTGAGTTTAGTGCAAAAATAAAACTTCCATGGGGTGAAGTGAGAACAACTTCTGTAAAACTTGGCAGCTGGTCAAATAGCATTACAATTCCAAATACACTTTCAAACGATGATACTAATAATTCGACATTCGAAAAGGTTGCTTCTGTTATAAATGATTTTGAAAAGTCTTACAGAACTGCTATGATAGCTCAGGCTCCGAATAAGTTTTTGCATATTTCTGATGAATTAAAACAAATTTTTTACCAGCAGAATTGAAGATTTAAAAGCTAATAACCAAAAGTTTACAGGTAAAGTAACAAAAACAGAGTTCAACTTGGGAACGTTAAAATTGTTTAAAAACGAAGATGGAAAAATTACATTAAAAATTACTGCAAAAATTTACTACAAAGATGCAATATATTCCCAAGACGAGACTCCACCACAAGATATTCCTGAAAAAGAAACTGCACAGGTTTACACGCTTGTATGGGATGAAAATGCAAAGAACTTTATTATTGTCGGAATAGAGGCTCCCTGGTTTTATGACTGGCCAGAAGATGGCAAGATTAAAGAATACAAATTAGATGAAGGGAGTGTGTGATTGAAATGATAAAATGTCCGTATTGTAATAGAGAACTTCAAGAAGGTGAGGTTTGTAGTTGTCAAACAAATCAAACGATGGTGAGTCAAACAAATGGCAATGAAGTTACAAGTGGTGAAGTATTGAATAATACTCAAAATGCTGCAAAAGTTAGTAAGGATGTTAAAAGCGAAAATATTGAGCAGACTGTGAATACCGCTGAAGAAAAGAAAAAGGAATCTACTAATACTTCAACCCTAAATGATGTAATTAACTCAGCAGTTCGATATTGTTATCTTACAATAAAATTTGCTTGGGCATTTTTAAAAAATCCCTTCGTTTTTATTTCAAGGGTAATACAGAACAATGACTATAAAGCAGGCATTTTGTTTGCTTTTCTTACTTTTATATTTGTTTCTATTCAAAATCTTGTTTTAGCGGGGAGAGGTATAAAGTTAGTTGAAGATTTTATTGGGATATCCGACCTTTTAAATTCGTATTCATTGTTTAAAACATTTCTTTATAATTTTATAGGTTTGTTTCTTTTATACCTTTTGTATTGCGGCATTGTTAAATTGACATTTGTGATATTAAAAGAAAATATTGATTTTAAGGCTGTATTAGGAGGAATAGGGGTAAGTTTAATTCCTCTTGGATGGGTAGCTATTGTGAATTTAATTTTGCAGTTTATAAGTGTTTGGTTAGTTGTATTATTATGCATATTTGGTTTTCTTATGAATGTTATATTAAATTTTTGGTCTGTTAAGGTTTTACTGAAAGATAAAGAAACTAAGGCACTTTATATTACAGTAGGAGCGTATATTGTGTGTATTATTTTATTAGCAGTGATTGTATTGGCGATGGGCAATGGGATAGCAAGTGCAAGTGGGGGAAATGTTATTAGTATAGGTTCCGATAATATTATTGGAACTTGGTCGGATGATAAAGATACCATCATATTTTATCCAAATGGTACATTTAAAGCCCACTACTATTGGATAGGTGGTGCGTGGGAGATAGAGGGGAATAAATTATATCTTACAGGCACATTGACTGGAAAAGAAGGATATTATTTCAGAATTGAGAGTAACAAATTAATATTAGAACCTATCCCAGGTTCTGGAAGGGCAGAATATGAATTTTATAGAGTTAGATAAATTTAAATTACTTTTTATCAAAATTTAGGAGGTATATTCCAATTATGAAAAAGATCAACACGTTTACAATTTGTATATTTATTTTTTTGTTATTGTCAATCAGTGGATGTTCGGTATTAAAAACAAAAAATGAAAGTGTTAGCAGGGTTAATACTTCGGTTAAGCAAAAAACTGATCAAGCTATTATGTATTCAAACAAAAATAAACCTACTAATAAACCCACGTGGGATGTTGTATTTGAAAGAATATATCAAAATACAGAAAAGTATGAAATAGATGTATTTATACCTAAAATCATTGGTAATGGATTGAAACAAGAAGTTTATGAGAAAATAAATTCTGTTCTTAAAAAATATGCTGAACAACAAATCGAAGATATAAAAAAGATATCTGCTGGGTCAGAAGGTGACTCAGGTTTGTATCCATATACCCTTTATATCAAATATGAATGGGACAAAAGTGTTGAACCTTATGTTTCTTTTTTATTCGAAGAATACTCATATACGGGTGGAGCACATGGTTTGACTCAAATCGAAGGTTTTACCTTTGATCTAAGAACAGGTAACAGTATAAAACTTGTAAACTATTTGAATAATGATCAACAAAAATTAATAAAGAATTATATAAACTTTGCAAGAGCTTTATGTAATGATTTAGATGATCCACCATATGGAGTGTTTAGTGCTCAGGACAATCAGAAAGCCTTTGATGAAGACTTGTTTGAAGATATGGTATTCAAAAATAATGGTCTTTTAATTTGTTTTGAACCATATAAGATTGCATCATATGCAAGAGGAGTAGTAAGATTTTGGTTTGATTTGAAGGAGCTAAAGAACAAGGAAGTAAATACAGAATTTGATTTAAGTAATTATGGCATAATAAAAAAGTTGTTAAGTATGAACTTAAGCGAAATAAGAAAAGAATTTGGTTTACCAGTAGAGATCTATTCTTATGAGGGAGGATTATTATATAAAACTAAAAGTGGGCTTTTATTTAGCTTTGATTTTAATTCGGTAGAAAGATTAGAAGATATGACTAAAGCATATGTTAATAGTTTTAGTGCTGGAGATAATATAAAACTTTTTGGCATTTCCTTGAAAGGTTCTCTCTCAGATTTAGATAAAAAATTAGAAAATATAAAAGAATTAAAAAAAATTAGTGAAGGAATTGATGAAGAGTGGGGCAGCTATTTTGTATTATATGAACTCGGTGAAGCTATAGAATTATATATTGAATCCAAAACAAGTGATAAAAACTCAGATGTGAGTTATATATTGGTAAAGAAAAAAAGGTTTTAGAACTAGTTGAACAGAGTTTAATAGTAGGTTGTGTTTGATTGTTGGCATCAAACCAAAAACAATTTAGGGAGGCAAAATAAATGTGGGATAAAATAAAAAGTAAATGATATTACAAATCTAAAACACTCAAGTTTAATGTTAGAAGTGGATAATCGTTATGCAGAGAGGACATTATATGATACCAATACATAAAGAAGAATTATGAGTTATAATTACTTTTCTTTAAGCAAGCATGTAATAATATTGAATTGAAAACCCCGAAGTACCAGAAGAATCTTAGTCAAGCAACTGAGAATACAGATATTCAAATAGGCGACAAAATTCTTTTCAAAGATGATGGAATGAAAGTATATTTTACTTCTTTTGATAATATTGGCTCAATGATAGAAACTTCTGCTACTTTTTTATATTTTTGTATTAAATTTGATGAGTTAAATAAGCATGTGATTTAAAGAGTAAATATCCATTCTTCAAGAGAACTTGGAAAACTTTTGCAGTTAGCTCAAAGATATCAAATTTAACTTTGGACTCTGCGATGTAACTTGTATGTGGAAAGGTGCAGTTTATTATAATATTGGTGCTATAGAATGGACTTTTAACCCTGAAAGATGGAGTTCACGAAGATGCAAACTTTAAAATGTTTAATACTGTTGTTTTTAGAAGAGTTGCAACTGTTTTGAATGTTGAAATAATGAAGACAACACCTGATTAAGTCTATAAAATTTTCAAAAACGAATAATCTGGAGCAATAAATACAGTTACGAGCATTCCTGTAATGAACGAAAATGAGCGAAAATGACGAGAAATGAGATTTGAAAAGAAAAGGTACCTCCTGATAAAATATAGAATGTAAGTTGTACAACTTACGACAAAACACAACAAAGGAGGTACCCTCTTTGAAGTATACACAAAATGAGAAGATATTACAAGTGACAGAGAAAACTTTAGTTGTAGGAGTAGACATAGCAAAGGAGATACATGTTGGCAGAGCATTTGATTTTAGAGGAGTGGAGCTTGGCAAGAGAATAGAGTTTGAGAATAGAAAAGAAGGTATGGGAAAATTTTTGGATTGGGCAAATAAGATAATGAAAGCCCATGGCAAAGAGAACGTGATAGTAGGGATAGAGCCTACAGGGCATTACTGGCTGTGCTTTGAGCAGTACTTAAGAGAGAATGGCATAAAAGTGGTTTTAGTGAATCCTTTTCACGTGAAGAGGAGCAAGGAGCTTGATGATAATACACCAACAAAGAGCGATATAAAGGATCCGAAAACAATAGCGATGCTTGTGAAGGATGGAAGATATACAGAGCCAAATATACCCGCGGGTATATATGCTGAGATGAGAGTAGCGATGAACATATATGAAAGGCTACAAAAGCGCTTGAGTGTTTTAAAAAATCAAATAATCAACTGGCTGGATATCTATTTTCCAGAGTTTTTAGAAGTATTTTCTGATTGGGAAGGCAAGGTAGCGCTACTGACTTTAAAAGAGATGCCATTGCCTTGTGATGTAGTAGAAAAGGGAGTGGAAGGGATTATAGAATGTTGGCGTGACAAAGTAGACAAGCGAGCGATAAGTCGCAAAAGGGCTATGGAATTAGTGGAAGCTGCTAAAAGGAGTATAGGTAAGAAAGAAGGTAGGAAGCTGGCAAGGCAAGAGATGAGATATTTGCTTGAAGAATATGAGCTTTTAAGAAAGCAGCTGGAAGGAATAGAAGATGAAATGGCAAAACTTTTGAAAGATGTTCCGAATGGAGAAAAGCTGCTTGAGATAAAAGGTGTTGGAGTAAAGACAGCAGTTGGTTTTATATCTGAGGTTGGGGATATAATGAGATATGAAGATGCTAAGCAGATACAGAAATTAGCGGGACTGAATATAGTTGAGAATAGTTCTGGCAAGCATAAGGGACAGACGTGTATAAGCAAAAGAGGGCGTGGGAGGCTTCGAAGTAGTTTATTTAAGGCTATGATTACAATAGTAGCAAAGAATGAAGAATTTAAGAAGTTGCATATGTATTACACTATGCGGCAGAACAATCCATTGAAGAAGAAGCAATCACTGATAGCGCTTTGCTGTAAGTTGATAAGGATATTTTACGCGATTTTAAAAAAAGGGATAAAATATGATGGGAACAAGATGTTGAGCGATATAAAGAGAGAGGCTTTAGCAACAACAGCGTAAAAGAAATAAAAAAATAAGTTAAGGAGACTTGTCAAGAATTTTGTGTTTCCAATTTATAACGTAAATTGTAAAGTTGGGTTATGTTGTTAATGCATTTTCTAATGCTGGGAACTCCATTTTTCCATTTTGTACGGCGTAAGTTCTCTCGCTGTAAGTAAATATTAATTTCTAAGACTTCAACAGACTGAAAGTATCCACCTGAATTTACTCTAATCTTCTCAATCATGCTATTTACACTTTCAACGGCGTTTGTGGTATAGATATGCTTTCTTAATTCCTCAGGGTATTTCATATGTGCAAGATAAAACTCTGCTTTTTCTGATATTGCTTTAATAAATCGAGGATATTTTGAAAGGTATCCATTGCAAAGTTCTTTAAATTTCAGTACAGCTTCGTCAAAATCGGAGGAAGAAATTCTAAGTCTGTCTAAACTCTTGTTAAAAGCTGAAGCATCTTCTTTTGTCATATGTTTTCTGACATTACGTTGGAGATGGACAAAACACAGTTGATGGTCAGCAAGAGGATAAGCAAGTTTGACAGCATCTATAATACCAGGAAAGTCATCACTTATGACAATTAAAACTTCTTTAAGACCTCTTGTAATTAAATCGTCAAAAACTTTCATCCAATCAGCCTTATTTTCTTTGCCAAAGAAAGTGTAGATACCAAAAATATCTTTTTTACCTTCTAAGTCGATGCCGAGGACAACATAACAAGTAGCTTGTTTAACCTTAGAATTATCCTTAACTTCACAATGATAACCATCGATGATAAGAGCAAAAGTACTTGTTGGTAGTTCTCTTTGTTTGAATAACTGAAGTTCATTTTTAAGGTCTTCTTTGATTTTTAGTATTTCATTTTCGGAATATGGAAGATTCAAAGCTTTCAAAGTTTGAACAAGGGAACTTTCGGAATAACCATTGACAACTAAAGACATAAGAAGGTCGGTGTACGAACTATCAACTCTTTTGTAGCGGTCAGGGAGGATAGAAGGTCGGAAATTACCAGTACGCGTGCGAGGGACAGAGATTTCAAGACTGCCAACAGGTGTTGCAAGTTTTCTATCGTAAAAACCATTACCTTTGTCATTGTCGTTTTTAGCAAGGTATACTGCTCTTTCCGATAACATAAAGCAATCGAGCAAGTTTTCTAAGAGTTGCTTTAGAGCTGGGCGATTAGGATCATCTTTGGAGCAATACATATTTAATACTTGCTCTACAGCCATGTTTTTAGCAGTTTCGTAAATTTCGTTTTTATTCATTCTCAGTGACCCCCTTTGATGATTATTTCAATACTAATTATACAGTGGACACAATTTTATTTTAACTCCCAAGTTAAGAAATTTTAGTTTAAAGTAGGAGCGAAAGATTAGCAGAATACACATCTTGAGGGGGTAAAAGTTTCTTAGCTTTGCGAGAAGAGTTAAGACATGTCGAGTAGCAAAGCGCCCCTTTTATTAGGGATTCAAATCATAGAAAGTATGTTAAGGTTAAGAATAGAAGGGAAGAAGAATTAGATTAAATTAAATGAATTTTTATAGGACGATTGGAAAATGAGAGCGGGTTAGTCGGAGTACAATCACCATAAGGGCGAAGACCCTGCATACGAGCATAACCGACATCCACGCCATGGTAGATGGGACGAGGGAATTGAGGGCAAGGTAAGAAAGACCCTGAGAGACATGAGAGGGTAAACACCATGGTTATTGTGGACGGATACCCGCCGCAATATGGTATAATATCTAAATTAATACAAAAAGCAGGTTGAATCTAATCTTCATGTGGTAGAATAAAGCAATAATAGAAATAACAAGCACTAAATAAATTTTTATAACTACGAAATTTGAAGAAAACGAAAGATATTTTGAGAAAATCAAAGGTATATTGAGAGAGTGATGGTAGTTACGTAGTTGTTGGCTACTCTCAGTCAGAAGATGGTGATATGCGCGGATTGAGCAAAGGTTTAGAAGATGTGATAGCTTGTAATGTATTTAATATCATTCAATAGCTTGTTGAATAAAAATTATTGCCAATAGAGTAATAAAAAGATAATAATTATTGATTCCATTCATAAGCAAAAGAAAATTTTTTGCCTTCTAATTTTCTGAGAAACTGTTCAAACAAAAAAGTAATTAGTATCCAATCGGTATGCCTTTTGTAACTTTTAAATCCTCTTAACCTAATATTCTCAAGGTTATACTCACCTTTCAACTTGCTAAAAAGTTTTTCTATTTTCATCCTGAGTTTATATAACTTCTTACCTTCTTCTGTACCTAAAAATTTTATATTCTCTGCCCTAAATCTATTTTTTACGTTTTCCTCATTTCTCATATTCCTTCTATTTACCCCTGCTACAAATTTTATTTCAAGTCTATTTGCAATATCAAACCATCTGTTACAGTCATATCCTGCATCCGCTAATAATATCTTCGAATTGTAATTCCATGCCCTGTACAAAAGTTCTTCTTGAGTAGAGTCATGTTTGTTTGCTGTAGTTAAAATCCAGAAAAGTGGAATCACTTCTTCTTTCCCTGTACACAAAAGATGTAATTTATATCCTTTGTAAAAACCTATAGTAACATGTATTCCTATCTTTGCTTCTTTGTCTTGCTTTGAACTTCTCAAAGGTGTTGAATCTACTATCGTTATGGATACATCTGGATTAATTTCTGCTATTAACACGTCTCGGATAGCTTGCAATAAATCCTCTTCTATTTTTGCTGCTAATTTTGCTATGTATGAATAATCTGGACTTTTTTCTAATCCTATGCTCTTTTTGAACTCTGTATCTTGATTTATTCTGTATTCTAATTCCCTAAAACTTGCTATTCCTCTTTTGACCTTGTAAACTAAACAAGCTATTATTTGAAACAAACTAAATTTCCTTGGTCTGCCTCTTTTACTGTTTTTCCTTCTTTGGACTGTAGTTTCTGCAATCTTTTTTATTATGCAAAGGAGCTTTAAAAATTTTTCATTTTGTGCTTTAATAATTTTAGACATTTCTTTATTCCCCCTTGTGTGTTGGTTTGGTCTTTACAAATTAAAATTATATCACAAGGGGGATTTTTTTACCCATTACTGTATCTGTCTAATATGGTTATCTCTTTTATTCAACAACCTAATCATTCAAGATATATATTTTAGTACGAAAAGTAAAAGTTATACAAACAGAGAGTAGGACTTTTTTTAAAAATGTGTAGAGCTTTACATCGCTTATCTTGAGCATTTCTACAAAATGCATATAGAACCAAAATACAATAGAGAGGAGGTTTGGAATGGTGTTAAGTTCAAAAAAGTTTAAGTTAAATTTTCTGATCATTACTTTGTTGAGCCTTATTAGTTTAAATGTTTTTTCTGAAGTTTTACATTTCCGAGATAGTACAGCTTTTGCAAGTACTCAAAATTATAAGAAATCTCAAAAATCAAAATTGGTAAGCATTTATGTCAAATATAAAAATGAGCTACTTTCTCAATTTGAACTATTTAATGATAATTGTAAAGTTTACTATTCTTCAAATAAATCAGTAAAATTATCAGTTGCACAAAATTCAAAAATGAATTGTTACATAGTCTCAAACGGACTTTTAATAAAAAAGAATTTAAATTTTACAAGTGCTTCTTCCATACCAGATAAAGTTTGTATCACTCCGAATTCTTCATTAGATAAAGTTGTAAATATACACATATATGATAATTCTAAACCGATTGCTTTTGCTCAGGTATTTATTATTAGCAAAGAAATTTTGAGAGAGATATATATAGGGAAAACAGATAAAAATGGTTATTTACCATTATTAATTACTAAAGGTGAGTATTATTTAAAAATAGGTTATGGTTCAAACGATTGGGATGTAATGGAATATGCATTCGCAAAAATTAAAGTGGATAATAACAAGAATGTAAAATTAGATGTAAGCAAATTTGGAAAAGTTAATTTTAATATGCTATATGCATTTGGTGGAGTGGGGCTAAATGACAAATTATATATCGGATTGAATAGTATGTGGTTAGATGATAAAATAATTTGTCCTATTGGTCGTCAAAGAAGTGTTAAATTTGATATAGGGAACCACGGAAAAGTTTGGATTTTTGCTGGTGATCCTTCGTATTCTGGTATGTATTGTTTAGCATACAAGCCTATAAAAGATTTAATTATTACAAAGCAAACAGAAACAGTGGATATTGACTTAAAAATAGATACTCAAAATATAAAAATTTTAAACACTTATAGATGGAATGAGGAAAAATCACAATGGGGAAGAACAACTTTTTCGAATGTATATGAGGGTGATAAGTTGCGATTAGAAATAGTAATTCCAACAAAATCCTATTACGTTTTAGCAATGACAGGAGTGAATTATTATGATAAAGAGTATGAAAAAAGGTACTTTAGCATTGCTTGCGTTTCTTCAATTATACCTTGTAAAAATTTAACTGCATATATAATTGACAAAAATGGGCAAAGATATAATATAAGTGCTACAATGTCAAATTTATTCAATAATCGGCAAAATACATTTACAGTGTTCTTGGAAGAAATTAAAGGAACTCTAAATTCAAAACTTTATATAGATTTCAATTTTTACCCATATGACTTTGATCGTTTACATCAAACACTTTTTATTCCAATAAATGTTTGTAAACATTAAAATGGATACAAATATAAAAAAGATAGATATTCTTAACTGTAAGAATATCTATCTTATTTTTTTCAATTCACCCACACTACACTTCCGACTGGTACATGATCGTAAATGTATTTAGCATCGTTCATAGGGACTCTGATGCAGCCGTGGCTATTTCTTTTTATTATGGAGTTATCGACGATTTTACCTTCCCGGTTTGTTATAACAGAATGTATCATATAATTACCAGAATACACCAATGCATACATTGCTCCTGCTCTATAGTGTTCATTATAAAATTTATAAACTTTGGCTTTGCTTTTGAAATAACCTCTCAATGTAGGGGTATATTCAGCTCCTGCAGAGCAATCAATTGTTTTGATAAGAAAATATTCATTATTTTCTTTTTTCAACAGATAAATTGATAATCTCCACAAGTCAACCCATATAAAATAATTTGATTTTTCATTTTTTAGTTGTGAATTTACAAATTTTTCAACTTCCTCTTTTGTTAGTGGGTTAAGAAAAACTTTTCTTTGCGGTAAAATGGTCAAATATCTTGAGGGTACCCATAATTCAGAATTTCTATATTTTACAAGATAGATACCATCTACTTCGCTTAATACTTCAATTATCTGATCTTTTGGGATGAGATCTTTGTACTGCAGTTTTGTTTTTGCATAGGTAATATAAGGTTTTATATAGTAAAACATATTCCCATTCTTGGGGAGGGTTTCAGCAAGATAATATTTTGTTCCTTCAACAATTATATAAATTCCAAATTCATCAATACCAAATAGATTTGATGTAAACTTCAATTTGCTTTGAGTTTTTAATGGAAGGCTTTTGAGCATTTTTAAAAATCTAAGGTTGTCAATTCTGAAAAATGTGTTGTCTACTTTAAATTCGTCAAAAGATAAGTTTTCGTTTTTTGATATTCTATTAATAATTTCGTTTACTTCTGTGCTTGAAAGTTTTTTATTTGGATAGATATAAAAACGTTGGTCATAAGGATTGATTTCAGGTATTAATAATCCCAAATCTAATAAACGGAGAATAGATTCTTGAAAGTCTACAGGGGTGAGATATATATCGGCGACAATGTATTTAAATCTTTCGTGATTAACAGGAAAGTCTCTTTTTAATGACATAATGTAATCTTCAACGTATTTGTTCCATCGAGGGTCTGTTTTTACATTTACATTGTATTCTTTTCCTAAGAATGAAGTTTTGAAATTCTGAATTTTAGCAACCTTAAGGATTTTGTCTTCTGAAAAATAACAGTAAACTTGCTCATTGACAGTATAAAGTTGGTTTAACACAATATTCTCAATATCCTGATATGTATTTTGGTATACACTTTGATACACTTTATTTAAAATTGTTGGAGGAAGATTATTTAATTTACCAACGATTGGAAATACTTTTTTTATGTAATCTACTGATAAAGTTTTTGGATTTTCCTTGAGCTCAACCTTGTGCTTTTGTGGATTTTTATTTATGAAATCTCTTACTAATTTCACATAATCATCTTGTGATCGTACTTTGGTATATGGATTCCATACAAGAACATATTTTTTATAACCATCTTTATATATTTTTTCTACTACCACGAAGTTATAATGCAAAAGTGCTATTTCGGTTGGAGTGTTTTTTGTTATAAATCCTTTTCCTGTTTGTTTGTAATATTCCCAACAGGATAATATGTTAGTTTGAACTGGTAATAATCTCTGTTTTAGAGACTCTGCATTTTGTATTGTGCTCCACAGAATATATGCAGCTTGAGCTTTCGTGATAACAGAGTTTTTTTTCAAGTTTGCAGGAAGAACTTTTAATAATTTTGCTTTGTTCCAGGAATCTTGTGAATGATTAATTATCTTGAGATCTACAAAAACCTTTTGAACAAATTCTTCTGCAGTCATATATTTTACTTTTGATACAGCACATAGTGAAATGGTTGAGTTAGATATTGTAAACAAACAGCAGAGCATGAGGACAATTAATTTTGAGTAAGTGTTTTTGCTAAAGTTTAATGGATTTTTTTTCATCGTCGGTGTTATGTACCCCTTTCTTTAAAGTCTTAGTAAATTATTCATAATATATAATATCTAACAGCATGGAAAATTACAATATAGTGCTAATATAAGGTTAATATAATAAGATTGGTTCCTATTTTTTAACCATGTAAACTTTTTGATTTTCTTGACTTTAAAAAGCAGATTATTTTAAAATTATTAAAGCTGCCTATTAAGATTTAAAAGGAGGCTTTTGAAATACAGAGATGCTAACCCAAAGAACTGACATCCGAAACGTTGCTATAATTGCCCATGTTGACCATGGAAAAACAACTTTAGTTGATGCAATGCTAAAACAAAGTGGAGTGTTTCGCGAAAATCAAGTGGTTGAAGAGAGAATATTAGATTCGAACCAGCTGGAAAGAGAAAAAGGAATTACCATAATGGCAAAGAATACTGCCATTATGTACAAAGGCATAAAGATAAATATAATAGACACACCGGGGCATGCAGATTTTGGAAGCGAAGTTGAAAGATCGCTTGTAATGGCTGATGGTGTACTTTTGATTGTGGATGCTTATGAAGGTCCAATGCCACAGACAAAGTTTGTTTTAAGGAAAGCTTTGCAGCTTAAACTCAAGCCAATTGTTGTTATAAATAAAATTGACAGGCCTTTTGCTCGGCCTTATGAGGTTTTGGACAAGGTCTTAGACCTGTTTATTGAGCTTGGAGCAGACGAAGACCAGCTTGATTTTCCATATGTATTTGCATCAGCAAAGGAAGGTATTGCCAAGTTTGATTTAGAAGATGAAAGTCACAATTTAGAGCCACTTTTTGAGATGATTATAAACAATATTCCAGCACCAACAGGTGAAATTGATGGGCCTTTCCAGATGATTGTAACTTCAATTGACTATGACAATTACATTGGTAGAATTGCTATTGGAAAGGTTGTAAGAGGAAAAGTAAAACTCAATCAGCAGGTTGCAGTTTGCACAAAACAAGATGGAGTTTTGCAAAAGACAAGGGTTACAAAGCTGTATAAGTTTGAAGATTTAAAAAGGGTAGAATGTAGCGAGGCAAAGCTTGGTGATATTGTTGCGATTGCTGGAATAGATGGTATTAACATTGGTCAGACTGTTGCAGACGCGGAGAATCCAGAGGCTTTGGAGTTTGTCAAGATTGATGAGCCAACAATCTCCATGATATTTTCAACAAACGACTCACCTTTTGCAGGAAAAGAAGGTGATTATGTAACATCGAGGCATCTGCGAGAGCGTCTTTTTAAGGAGCTTGAGAAAAATGTTGGACTTAAAGTTGAGGAGACAGACTCACCGGATGCATTTAAGGTCTCAGGAAGAGGAGAACTTCATTTGGCAATATTGATTGAAACCATGCGTAGAGAGGGTTATGAGTTTCAGGTTTCAAAACCGCAGGTTATAACAAAGATAATAGATGGTGAAGTTTATGAGCCATATGAATATTTGATAGTAGATGTACCAGAAGAATTTATGGGCACTGTCATGGAAAAATTGGGCCCGCGAAGGGCACAGCTTCAAAATATGACCATTTTAAATGACGGATTTATGCGTCTTGAATTTATTATTCCTGCCAGAGGACTTATAGGTTTTAGATCAGAGTTTTTGACAGATACAAAAGGCAATGGCGTTATGAATCATGTGTTTTATGATTACATGCCATATGCTGGTTATATTCCGGAGAGGAACAGAGGTGCTTTAATAGCTTTTGAAACTGGAGAGGCTGTAACATATGGTCTTTACAATGCCCAGGAGAGAGGAAGACTTTTTATAGGTCCTGGAACTGAAGTATATGAAGGTATGATTGTTGGTGAAAGCTCACGTCCAGAAGATATTGTTGTAAACGTTTGTAAGAAAAAACATCTTACAAACATGCGTTCGGCGACGGCAGATGAAGCTTTGCGTTTGATTCCACCAGTTCAGCTCTCCCTTGAAGAGTGTATAGAATTTTTAGCAGAGGATGAGCTTTTGGAAGTGACACCAAAGAATTTAAGGCTCAGGAAAAAGATTTTAAATCATGAGATGAGAAAGAAGGTAGAGGCAAGAGTGAAGAAAGAAGAAAAGGAGCCTGTTTATTGAAGGCTCTTTTTCTTTTTGAGTTTTAATTGTGGTATAATATGAACATAAAAGTAAAGAAAAGTTTGGGGTAATTGCTGTGAAAAGATTTTGGCAAAAGAGATTTATTAATGCTATATTACTCATCTTTGTTTTAACTTTTTCGCTTGTTTGTGTATATTTAAAACTTCAAAATGAGAAAGTGATTGAAACTGTTGTAGAAATTCCTCAAAATACATCCACAAAAGATGTTGCTATGATTTTGAAGAAAAATGGGATTATAAAAAACCCTTACTTTTTCATGTTTTATGTTAAACTCAATAACTATAAAATAGCAGCAGGAAAATACAAACTTTCGTCTGATATGACATATAAGCAGTTGTGCAAAACTCTTGAAAAAGGTTTTATTCCAAAGACTGCTGTTAGGGTTACTATTCCAGAAGGATATACAGTACGGCAGATTGCTAAAAAACTGCAAAGTCTTGGACTTATAGATGAAAATAAGTTTTTGGAAACTGTGAATAGTTATAACTTTAATTTTAAGTATAAATACACTTCAAAAGAGGTAAAGTACAAGCTTGAAGGATTTTTGTTCCCCGATACATATGAAGTATATCCCGGCACTTCTGAAAAGGATATTATAAAGATGATGCTAAATAGATTTTTAGAAGTGTATGAAAGTATAAAGGATAAAAAGACCACAGATTTAGATGATGTTCAGACAGTTATACTTGCTTCAATTGTTGAAAAAGAGGCAAAAAAAGACAGTGAAAGGGGAGTCATTGCTGGGGTTTTCTTAAACAGGCTAAAAAGAAATACAAAGCTAGAAAGCTGTGCGACAGTAGAATACTTATTGCCTGTTCACAAAGAGGTTCTTTCTTTGCAGGATGTGAGAATAGAATCTCCATATAATACATACCTGAAAAAAGGACTGCCACCTTCTGCTATCTGCAGTCCTGGTAAAAAAAGTCTTCTTGCAGCTTTAGCTCCTGCAAAAACAGATTATCTATTTTTTGTTGCTAAAAAAGATGGAAGTCATATATTTTCAAAGACATTTGAAGACCATTTGAAGGCTCAAAAACAAATAGAAGAAGGGAAAAAATAAAAAATGGATATATCGCAGGACATTTTAAACCAGTTTATAAGAAGTAAGCTTACAAATATGGACCCAAGACTTTCTAAGATTGAAAAGGAGGCTCAAAAGAGAAATATACCAATAGTTTCAAAAGAGGTATCGCGGCTTTTGACAATACTTTCAATGCTCAAAAAACCAAAGAGAATATTGGAGATTGGCACGGCTGTTGGCTTTTCAGCGTTGTCTATGCACATAGGTTTTCCCGAAGCAAAGATTGTTACAATAGAGATGGATTTTGATATGGTCATGGAAGCAAAAAAGAATATAAAAGAATTTGGTGCACAGGACAAGATAGTTGTAATTGGTGGGGAGGCAGAAGAAGTTTTAGAGGCAATTGAAGAAGAGTTTGACATGATATTTTTTGATGCTGCAAAGGCTCAGTACATTGATTATTTCAACCTTACCAGGGAGAAGATGGCTAAAAACTGCCTCCTTGTATGTGACAATGTACTTTTTAAAGGAATGGTTGTTGAAAGAAAGTATCTTAAAAGAAGAATGATAACAATTGCAAAAAGGATGAATAATTTCATAAAAATGATTGAAGATGACCCTGATTTTATAATGACACTTCTTCCTATCAGCGATGGTGTATTGATAGCGATAAAAAAATAGAAGAAAAGGTTGTGGAGGTTTTTGAGAAGATGATAAAAGTAAAAAAACCAGAGCTTGTTGCACCTGCAGGCGATTTGGAAAAGCTCAAAACTGCAATTTTGTACGGCGCAGACAGTGTATATATTGGTGGAAAAGAATTTGGGCTCAGAAAATATGCTGGCAATTTTGATTTTGATGAGATGAAAGAGGGCATTGATTTTGCACACAAACATGGTAAAAAGGTGTATCTTACAGCTAATATATTTGCAAGGAATGAAGATATTAGGAAAATAGATGAATTTTTTGACATTATAAAAGACTTTGAATTTGACGGAATAATTGTGTCCGACCCGGGGATATTCATGAAAGCCAAAAAGCTTGAGATACCAATTCATATAAGCACTCAGGCAAATACAACAAACTATGAGTCTGCTCGTTTTTGGCATCAGCTTGGTGCAAAAAGGATTGTGCTTGCAAGAGAGCTCTCTTTAGATGAAATTAGAGAAATAAGAGAGAATATTCCAGAAAGTCTTGAGCTTGAAGCATTTGTTCATGGAGCGGTCTGCATTTCATATTCAGGCAGGTGTTTTTTGAGTGCATATATGACATACAGAGACGCAAACAGGGGTGAGTGTGCTCATCCGTGCAGATATAAATATTATGTCATGGAAGAAAAAAGGCCAGGCCAGTATTTTGAGGTTTTTGAAGATGTTGATGGCACATATATTTTTAATTCAAAAGACCTTTGTATGGTAGAACATATTGACAAACTTGTTTTTGCGGGTATCGATGCTTTTAAAATTGAAGGCAGAATGAAAAGCAGCTTTTATGTTGCAACAGTTGTAAGTGTTTACAGAAAAGCAATTGATAAGTTTATAAAAGACCCTGAGCATTTTGAACCAGAACAAGAGTGGTTTGAAGAAATCGCAAAGTGTTCTCATAGAAGTTACACAACCAACTTTTATTTTGGAAAGCCAGGAGCAAATGATTACAGATTTGAGTCAAGCAAATATGTCAGAGAATATGAATTTGTAGGCATTGTCAAGGAGGTTTTGAATGACGGCTGGGCTGTGGTTGAACAAAGGAACAGGTTTTACAAGGGAGATACTGTTGAGGTTATGCTTCCAGATGGTACGTATTTTGTTCAGAAACTAAACAACATATATGACCTTGAAGGGACTCCCTTAGATGTTGTTCCTCATGCACAACAACTTACAAAAATAAAGTTTGACAGACCTGTTGCAGAGTTTGCAATGTTGAGGAAAAAGATTGAAAATTAAAAAATAATGGTGGACATGCAACAAAATGGGGGAATGAGCATAAACTATATGCTGACCTTAAAAAGTGTGGCGGGGTTATTGCCAATGTTTTACATCGAAAATCAAAGTTCATTCCCCCAACCGATGTCTTCTGAAGAGGAAGAAATGTATCTGAACAAGATGTGGGAAGGCTGCAAAGAAGCGCGAAATATTCTCGTTGAAAAAAATTTGCGACTTGTTGCACATATAGCAAAAAAATACACATTTTCATTCCCAAATTTAACAGATGATATCATTTCTGTTGGGACAATTGGTCTTATAAAAGCGATTGAGACTTATTCAAAGGACAAGAGCACAAAGCTTTCCACATATGCAGCGAAATGTATAGAGAACGAGATACTGATGTATCTTAGACAGAACAAAAAATTTTTGTCCCAGCTTTCCCTTGAGAATCCAATTGGCAGCGACAAGGACGGAAATGAAATAACGCTCATGGACGTTTTGCAAAACGACCAGGACGATATAGACGAGCAGGTTGATTTAAAAATCCAGATAAAAAATCTTTTGAAAAAGCTTGACAAAATTTTAAAAGGTCGCGAAAAGAAGATTATTGAACTCAGGTACGGGCTTAAAAATGGCATAGAAAGAACCCAGATGGAGGTTGCAAGCCTGCTTGGTATCTCCCGCTCATATGTCTCACGAATAGAGAAAAAGGCACTTAAAAAACTCTATGGGGAGCTTCAGAATTTAGGTGATGGCATATAAAATGGTCGGGATGACAGGACTCGAACCTGCGACCTCCTGGTCCCGAACCAGGCGCTCTAGCCAAACTGAGCCACATCCCGACCTTTTGCATTATATGTTTTTTAAAATGAAGTTTACAAACCTCTATTTATCATTATATAATAATTTTCAAAAAAATCAATCAAAAAAGGGGAATAAAATTGAGGCTTATAAGAAAAAGATTTTACCCGGAAGAAGAGATAGATATCTCATCTGACCAGATAATTTATCTTGATGATACAGTACTGGTCACCAAGTGGCTGCCAATCAAAAAAAGAGAGGATATCAAATGGGGAGCTTCTTGCATATACTTTGAAAAAGGGGTAAAAATTAGCAAGGTCTATGGACATGATGATAGACTGATTTATACCTATTGTGATATTATTAATACACGGAAAGATAAAGAAAAGATTGTCACAGAAGATCTGCTTGTTGATGTTGTGGTATATCCTGATGGTAGCTACAAGGTAATGGACATAGATGAACTTGTAGTACTTAGAAGAGAGAATAGAATTTCTGAAGAGATTGTTTTGGATGCACTTTACAAACTCAATTTTCTTTTAAATGACATTTATAATGGCTTTGGACTGGACAAGGTAGAAGAGTATCTTAAGAAGAAGGAGTGAAAGTACAGAATGATAATAATTGGTGAAAAAATAAATTCAACAGTAAAAAACGTTGCAGAGGCTATAAAAAATGAAGATTATAATTTCATAGTATCTCTTGCAGAAAAACAGGCAAAAGCCGGTGCTCATTATATAGATGTAAATGCTGGTGCCTTTATTGATCTTGAGGCAGAAATACTAAAAAAGATGGTTCAAAACATTCAAAGTAAAGTTGATACTCCACTTTCAATTGATAGTCCACGACCAGAGGTAATTTCTGAGGTTATGAAGGTCTACAGAGGACAAAGAGCAATTTTTAATTCTGTGATATATGAGCCAAAAATTTTAGATAAAGCTTTGCCCGTAATAAAAGAATATAACATGAAAGTTGTTGCTCTTTTGATGGAAGAAAGTGGTATCCCTGAAGAACCTCAAAACAGACTTGAGATAGCAAAACGACTTGTAGACAGGTTTGACAAAGAAGGAATTTTGATTGAGGATATATTTTTAGACCCTATGGTTCAGCCTGTCTCTGTAGATAAAAGATATGTTGATATTGCACTTGAGACAATCAGGCTTTTGAGAAATGAGTTTGAAAATGTAAATATTATATGTGGACTTTCAAATATATCCTTTGGCTTGCCAAAAAGAAGGTGGATAAACAGGGCATTTTTGCCTATTGCTATTTATTTTGGACTCAACAGTTGCATTGCGGACCCTCTTGATGATGTTTTAATGAAACTCATTTATGCTTCTGAGACTTTATCCGGGCAGGACGAGTTTTGTATGGAATATATAACAAAAGCAAGGGAAGGCTTTTTAGATTAAAAAAGCAAGTAAAAAGGTGAAAAGATGCTAAGGGTTTCGAGAGTGCTTGAGGGCAGCTTAGCTCATAAATGCGGTATCGTAAAAGGAGATATAATTTTGAGCATAAATGGTAATAAAATTAATGATCTTCTTGACTATATGTATTACTCCAAGGATGAAAGTATTGTAATAGAATATATAAGAGACAGCAATATCCAAAAAGTAGGGCTTATAAATAGAAAAGTAAAGCCTCTTGGGATAGAATTTGAATATGAGAATGTAAAAAGGTGCACAAACAAATGCATATTTTGTTTTATTGACCAGCTTCCAAAAGGAATGAGGGATACCTTATATGTCAAAGACGATGACACCGTTCTTTCGGTTTTAAGTGGTAACTATATCACCCTTACCAACCTGACTACAGAAGATTTTGAGAGAATAGTTAAGTTTCACTTGAGCCCTTTGAAAATCTCTGTGCACACAACAGACCCGCAGCTTCGAAAATTTATTCTTAAAAATCCCAAAGCTTCTTTGATTTTAAAGCAGCTTGAATATTTGTCAAGTCACAACATTGAATTTGATGTTCAAATAGTTTTGATGAAAAATATCAATGATAAAGATAATCTTGACAGGACCATATCAAGCCTTGCAAACTTCTATCCAAACCTTCGGTCGATTGCAGTTGTGCCTGTTGGACTTACCAAATATAGGGAGGGGCTTTTTGAGCTTGAGCCTTTTTCAAAAGAGGATGCAAAAGAGGTTCTTTTACAAATCTCAAAATGGCAAAAAGAGTTTGAAAGAAGATTTGGAACCAAACTTGTATTTGCTTCAGATGAGTTTTATGTAAAGGCAGAAGAGAAAATACCTGATTATAGATTTTATGAAGAGTTCAGACAAATTGAAAATGGGGTGGGTCTTCTTGCACTTTTTAAAAAACAGTTTTTAAATAGCTTAAAAAAACTAAAACCAAATGTTAAGTTAAAAAAAAGTGTAACTCTTGTAACATCTGTGGCAGCATATAAGTTTATGAAAGAACTAATTGAAACTTTTAACCAGAAATACCCAAATATAAAGGTTGATATTGTGGCTATTGTCAATAATTTTTTTGGTGAAAATGTCACTGTTGCAGGACTTTTAACAGGCCAGGATATTGTAAGCCAGCTAAAGTGTAAAGAAGTTGGAGATTATGTTTTGGTCCCTGCATGTGCTCTCAATCATGAAAATAGATTTTTAGATGATGTTCATATAGATGATGTTGCCAAAGAGATAAAAAAGCCTGTATATCCTGTGCAAAATCATGGCAGAAAACTTTTGTATTATCTTTTGAAAGGTGGTGAGAAGAATTGAAGCCAACAGTTGCAATAGTTGGAAGACCGAACGTAGGTAAGTCAACCCTTTTTAACAGGCTCATTGGCGAAAGACGGGCAATTGTGGATGATACACCTGGTATTACCCGTGACAGGATAATTGGTGAGGCAGAATGGAGAGGAATTACTTTTAATGTAATTGACACTGGAGGAATTGAACCATACTCTGAAGATATAATATTAAAACAAATGAGAAGACAAGCCCAGTTTGCAATTGACATGTCTGATGTTATTATTTTCATAGTTGATGGAAAGACTGGTCTTACTGATGCAGACAAAGAAGTTGCCAACATGCTCAGAACCTCAAAAAAACCAATTGTTCTTGCTGTGAATAAAATTGATAATATTTCACAGGAGCCTATGATATATGAATTTTATGAACTTGGGCTTTCTGACCCTATAGCTATGTCTGCAGAGCACGGAACAGGAGTAGGAGATGTTTTAGATGCAGTTGTTAATTATCTTGATAATGTGGGAATAAATGAAATAGAAGAAAATACAATAAAGGTGGCGATAATAGGTAAGCCAAATACAGGTAAGTCTTCTTTAGTAAATTATATTCTTGGCGAAGAAAGAGTTATTGTAAGTGATATTCCTGGGACAACCCGCGATGCAATAGACTCTACATTTGAATTTGAAGGCATACCAATAACTTTGATTGATACAGCTGGACTTAGACGAAAAAGTAAGATATATGACAACGTGGAAAGGTATAGCATGCTGAGAACTCTTCAGGCGATAGAAAGAAGTGATATTTGTATAATTTTACTTGATGGTACAGAAGGTGTATCTGAACAGGACGCAAAGGTTGCAGGATATGCTTATGAGGCTGGAAAAGGTTGTATTGTGGCAGTTAATAAATGGGATGCTGTTGAAAAGGATGAAAAAACTGCAGATGAGTACAAAAAGCAAATAGAGGAAAAACTCAGTTTTCTGAAATTTGCACCTGTACTTTTTATTTCGGCAAAGACAGGATTCAGAGTCAAAAAGCTACTTGAAACAGTGTTGTATGTATATGAGAATTACACACGAAGAATAACAACCGGTCAGCTAAACGATGTTTTGGCAGAAGCAACTACAATCTATCAGCCGCCGAGCGACAAAGGAAAACAACTTAAAATCTACTATATGACGCAGGTTGGTGAAAAACCGCCTAAAATAGCTATTTTTGTTAACAGCAAGGACTTATTTCATTTTTCATATCAGAGGTATATTGAAAATTATTTGAGGAAGACATTTGATTTTACTGGGGTTCCAATAATATTTCTTATTAGAGAGAAAGGAGACCAGAACAAATGAAGGCACTCCAGATTTTGATTATCCTTGCAGTGGGTTATTTGCTGGGAAGTGTTCTTCCGGCACTTATAATCAGCAAGATGATAAATGGTATTGATATTAGAAAGTATGGGAGCGGAAATCCTGGGACAACAAATGTTTTAAGAACTCTTGGAATTGGTCCTGCAATTTTGGTTTTTGCAATTGATGTTTTAAAAGGTGTGGTTGCGACCTTGTTTGCAAAGATAGTAATGCCAGATGACATAGTGCTTGGTGTTACTTTGGCTGGATTTGCAGTCATTTGGGGGCATACTTTCCCACTTTATTTCGGATTTAGGGGAGGAAAGGCAGCAGCAACTTCGATAGGGGTTGCACTTGTTGCAACGCCTATCATAACTATTGTTGTGATTGCTTTAGCACTTATTGTTCTTCTACTGAAAAGGTACATGTCTTTGACAGTGATTGTTGGAGCGATTTTATATTTCTTTGCAGTTTTAATATTTGCAAGAGAGTATTGGTTTTTAGCTTTAATTATTTTGGTGGTTATAATTGTAAGACATAGAGAGAATATTAAAAGACTTTTAAATGGCACAGAAAGAAAGGTAGGGGAAAGGGTTAAACTTCAATAAACAAAATGAATTCGTATAGTAAAATAGCTGCTTACTATTCAAAATTTTCATCATTGTTCTTTAATAGAAAAGACATTTTCAGGTTTATTGAAAAAAAGTTTTTTAAGTTTTGAAATCAAAAAAGATTGCAAAATATTGGATATAGGGTGTGCGAATGCTAAACTGTTGTTTCTTTTAAAAAGGAGAGGTTTTGAAAAACTTTATGGGATTGATATTTCTTCAGAGATGATAGAGCTTGCTTTCAAGAAAGCTGTTTTAAAAGGTATAAAGCTTTACAATCTGAATTTTTTGAATTTTACGTCCAGAAAAGAAGTTTGATGTTGCTCTGTGCACAATGGATGTTACAAATCACATTCCAAACGAGCAGATATTTGATTTTTTTAAAAATGTAACTACCATTTTGAAGAAGAACGGAATACTTATTTTTGATATAAATACCAAAGAATATTTACAAAAGCTTGGCAAGAGGAGATTTGTTGTCAAAAAAATAGAAGATACACTTTTGAGCTGGAAGTTTAGCTTGAATTCAAAATATCTGAAAATAAATTTTTCAGTAAAAGAGAAAAATGGTGAGGTAGCTTCAGAAGATATATACCAGTTTATATATGATGAGGAATTTATTGAAAATATACTAAAAGACTGTGGTTTTGAGATATTGAGGAAAGTGTATGATTATAGGCTGCCCTTTAAAACCAGATTTTTATCAAAAGTGTGCTATGTGTGTAAGAAGATTTGGTGAATAATGATATATCAAAAAAAGAATAATATTCTATGTAAATCATATTTTAAGAAGGTGGACTTGTAAAGATGCGAGGAAGAGTTAAATGGTTCAATCCCGAAAAAGGTTATGGGTTTATAAGTGCTGACAATGGCGAAGATGTATTTGTACACTTCTCTGCTATCAATATGGAGGGATACAAAACACTTGCAGAAGGACAGACAGTTGAGTTTGACATTGTTAAGACAGAAAGAGGAAATCAGGCTATGAATGTAAGGAAAGTAAAATGAGCTTCTGGCAGTTTTGCTGGAAGCTTTTTTGTTTTTGGATTAAAATAAACTTATAAACTTTTAAGTAAGTTGAATTTCGGAGGGAGAATTTATATGGCTGAAATCTTAAGAGCTCTATCAAAGGATAAGAATATAGCAATTTTTATCATGAACTCAACAGATATAGTAGAATATGCACGTAAGATACATAACCTTCCACCTATTCCTGCAGCAGCTTTAGGAAGGTTATTGACAGCAACATCTATGATGGGCATAATGCTAAAAGGTGAGAATCATTCTGTGTCAGTTCAAATATCATGTTCAGGTGTACTTAAAGGCTTGGTTGCCGTTTCCGACTCAAAAGGGAATGTAAAGGGATATGTAAAAAACAAAGATGTGCTCACAGAGATTGATGAAAGAGGAAAGTTAAATGTCAAAGGAGCAATTGGAGAAGGCACTCTCACAGTTATAAAAGATTTAGGATTAAAAGAGCCTTATATAGGTCAAATTGAACTTGTATCAGGTGAGATAGCAGAGGATATAACAAACTATTTTGCTCTGTCAGAACAAATTCCTTCAGCTGTTGCGCTTGGTGTTCTAATTGACATGGATGAAAGTATAAAATCAGCAGGAGGTTTTATTATTCAAGTTTTACCTAATACAGATGAAAAGGTTGTTTTAGAGCTGGAACAGAAGTTGAAAAATTTTTCAAACATCTCATCAGTACTTGAAAATAAGAGCATTGAAGAGATTGTAAAAGAACTTTTTGGCAGAATAGAGTATGAGGTTTTGGCAAGGTATCAACCAGTGTATAAATGTAATTGTTCTAAAGAAAAAGTAGAATCTATAATTCCACTTTTAAAAGACGAAGAAATTTCAGATGACAATATCGAAATTGTATGCAGTTTTTGCCAGAAAAAATACTATTTTTCCAAGGAAGAAGCTTTTAAAATTAAATATGGCGAATAATAAAGAGAAAAATCGAGATTTATTTAGCAATAGTGGAGAAGAACCCGAATTTTAAGCTAAAATAGCTGAATATAATAAAAAATTGCCCTAAAAATACTATTGAAAAAACTACTCATCTTAAGTATAATAAAACATGTCGCCGCTGATTGAAGCGGCGGTTGAAAAAAACGGCGGTTAGCTCAGCTGGGAGAGCACCTGCCTTACAAGCAGGGGGTCGCAGGTTCGAGCCCTGCACTGCCCACCATCTAAAAAGGCCCAGTAGCTCAGTCGGTTAGAGCGCCAGCCTGTCACGCTGGAGGTCGAGGGTTCGAGTCCCTTCTGGGTCGCCATCTAAAAATAAATGTGCCTCGGTAGCTCAGTTGGTAGAGCAGAGGACTGAAAATCCTCGTGTCGGTGGTTCGATTCCGCCCCGAGGCACCATCTTTCAAGATGAGCGGGAATAGCTCAGTTGGTAGAGCGCTACCTTGCCAAGGTAGATGTCGCGGGTTCGAGTCCCGTTTCCCGCTCCAAAATTTTATATAAGAAAAAAATATGGCGCCATAGCCAAGCGGTAAGGCAAGGGTCTGCAAAATCCTGATTCCCCGGTTCAAATCCGGGTGGCGCCTCCAATATATGTGAAAGTTATCGAACCTGCTCAAAAAATGAGCAGGTTTTTGTTTTTCTAAAGAAGGATTTTTGAGCTTTGCGTAGAATAAATATATATTGTACGCTTTTTAAAGGCTGTCAAATTGTTGACAAAAAATTTATTCTAAAGAGTGAGGGATTGCAGTGGGAGCCTACATAGCATTAATCTATGGAGTTATTGTATTTGCAATTCTTGTAATCATTGGGCTTGTCAGATTTATCTTTTCTCAAGAAAAAGGCAATGAAAAAATGCAGGAAATTGCTGGTGCAATCAGAGAAGGTGCTATGGCATTTTTAAACAGGCAGTACAAAACTATTGGTATTCTTGCTTTAATTGTTGCTATTATAATCATCATTGCAAACTATTTTGGTAATCTGTCAAAAGGTTCGTCTCAGGCTGCTTCAATTGCTTTTCATATAGGATTTGCATTTATAACAGGTGCACTTTGCTCAGCAATCTCTGGTTATTTGGGAATGTATATTGCTGTGAATTCCAATGTAAGAGCTGCAGCAGGTGCAAGAAAAGGTTTAAATAGAGCTTTGCAGATAGCTCTTCGTGGTGGTGCTGTAACGGGATTAGCTGTAACAGCGCTATCACTTTTGGGTGTTGCAACATTGTTTTTACTCTATGGAGGTGCTTCTGGGAAAGAAAATCTTATAAAGAGGCACCATCACTGATTGTTGGTTTTGGATTTGGAGCATCATTTGTGGCTCTCTTTGCTCAGCTTGGCGGTGGAATTTATACAAAGCTGCTGATGTTGG
>Ga0063234_126_pt1 | contig 32521 bp, 32 predicted proteins | sample YelNatPoosite3B9_FD_62394 | JGI IMG/M metagenome (GOLD analysis project Ga0063234, IMG submission 62394) | Hot spring thermophilic microbial communities from Obsidian Pool, Yellowstone National Park, USA - site 3 B9 (version 2) (version 2) | ecosystem: Environmental > Aquatic > Thermal springs > Hot...
CAACAGTTCGTCAACCAATTGACCTTATGGCAAAGACAGCTTGTGATATTCTTTTTGGAAAAATAGATGATCCAACCAAAAAATTTGAAAGTGAATATATTCTTGACACACAGCTTATAGTAAGACAATCTGCTTAATATATATTTTAAATTCAAGAAAGGGAAGGTGTTTTATATGTATTTTATTGGAATTGACGTTGGAACATCTGGGACAAAGACCATCTTAACTGACTCAAAAGGTAACATCTTAGCAACAGCTACATTTGAATATCCTCTTTATCAGCCTCAGATTGGCTGGGCTGAGCAAAATCCAGAAGACTGGTGGGATGCAAGTGTTGCTAAAGCTGAAAAAAATCCAAGGTAAACCCTGAGGAAGTCAAAGCTGTGGGACTTACCGGGCAGATGCACGGGCTTGTAATGCTTGACAAAAACTACAACGTTATAAGACCATCAATCATCTGGTGTGACCAGAGAACGGCAAAAGAATGTGATGAAATAACAGAAAAGGTTGGCAAGGAAAGACTTATTGAAATTACAGCAACCCCTGCACTGACAGGTTTTACAGCGTCAAAGATTCTGTGGGTAAGAAACAACGAGCCCCCAAAAATTATGAGAAGGTCTATAAGATTTTACTTCCAAAAGACTATATAAGACTTACAGGCTTACAGAATTTGCAACAGATGTATCTGACGCATCTGGTATGCAGCTTTTGGATATTAAAAACAGGTGCTGGTCTGATGAGGTACTTGAAAAGCTTGAGATAGACAAAGAGCTTCTTGGAAAAGTCTATGAGTCGCCACAGGTTACGGGAAAAGTGAGCAGGCAAGCAAGCGAAATTACAGGTCTTTGTGAAGGTACGCTGGTTGTTGCAGGTGGAGGAGACCAGGCAGCAGGTGCTGTTGGAAATGGCATAGTAAAGACAGGAGTAATTTCATCTACCATCGGTTCGTCTGGCGTTGTGTTTGCTCATCTTGACGAGTTTAAGATTGACCCGCAAGGAAGGGTTCATACATTTTGTCATGCAGTGCCAGGAAAATGGCATGTGATGGGTGTAACACAAGGGGCCGGACTTTCTCTCAAGTGGTTTAGGGACAACTTTGCACACATCGAAAAAGCTGCGTTTGAGTTTATTGACAAAGACCCATACATTTTGATGGATCAGGAGGCAGAACTTGCAAACCCAGGCGCAGACGGACTTATTTTCCTGCCATATTTGATGGGGGAAAGAACGCCCATTTTAGACCCGTACGCAAAAGGAATATTCTTTGGGATAACGGCAAAGCATACACGAAGAGAGTTCATTAGAGCTGTCATGGAAGGTGTTGTATTTTCACTTAAAAACTGTCTTGATATTTTGTATGAGATGGGCATCGAGGTTAAAGAGGTGAGAGTTTCAGGCGGTGGTGCAAAGAGCAAGCTCTGGAGACAGATGCAGGCAGACATATTTGAGATGGATGTGTGGACGTTAAATTCTAAAGAAGGACCTGCGTTTGGTGCAGCTATCTTGGCAGCAGTTGGTGCAGGAGAATATCAGAAGGTTGAAGAAGCCTGCGATACTATGATTCAAAAGGTAGATAGCTGCAGACCAAATGAAAAACTATTTGAAATATATAGAAAAACATATAAACTTTACAACAGCATATATCCAAGGGTTAAGGATTTATTCAATATATGAGAGAGCCAAGTTTGGCTCTCTTTTTTGTCATTTTGTTTGAAGGATTTTTGCGCCCTTTGTCGAAATAATAAGGTGTATGACTTTCTTGACAGGGGGACTGAAGGTTGAAACTTCGAAGGAGTTTGTGGTTGGGAGTTTTTGAGTTTTTTCTTTTCTTTTTAATAGGTTTTCCACTTGCAGTTCAGGTTGCTGAACTTTTTTTTCATATTAGAAAACCCATCATTGAATATTTTCAAATTGTAACCTTGTTTCTTGCAATTGTATTTTTTACAGTTTTTTATATTATTAGATATAGTGGTATGTTAAAGAAATATGAAGTATTTGAGAAAAAACAAAAGTTTATAATTAAGAAACTAAAAGAGGAAAAGGACAATATTGAAAAAAGTTATTTTGATAGTATTCAACTGAACAAAGAGATGACAAATATTGTAAAGAGATTAATCGAAACAGAAAGAGATTTAAGAGAAAAAAATGAGTGGCTTAAAAATTTTTTTGAACTCTCGACCAGAATTATTAGTCTTTCAACTGTAGAAAATATAGTTGCAACTGTAGGTGAATATAGCCTTGGGAGTTTGCAATTTTTTCGCATGAGCGTTTATCATGATGGTGATGATAGGACCTTCAGAATCTTGGGGCAGTTTGGGCAAAAAGATGCGCATGAACATCTGCTTTTGAACAGGGCGAAAGAGGATACAAATATTGCTTATAAAATAGAAAATAAAAACATAGTAAAGATAGCGATTCCAGTTGTTTCAGAAGAAAAATGTGAAGGTATTTGTTTTTATGGAATAAAATGCAAAAGCACTTTGAGCGAAGATATTGAATATTATATCAGCCTGTGTAATTTTATAACTATAGCTATAAAAAATGCTATTTATTATTCAAATCTCAAAAAGCAAAAATCAGAAATTGAAGATTTATACGAAAAAAGCACTTACATGAACGAAAAGCTAAGAGAAACTGTGGAAGAATTAAATAAATCAAAAGCAGAACTTGAAAAGAAAAACAAAGAAATTGAGAAGTTTTTTTACGAAACAATCTTGTGTTTGTCTAAAGCAATTGAGTATAAGGATGTGTATACAAAAGGACACTGCGAGAGAGTGCAAAATATTGCTTTAAAGATTGCCGATGAGCTTTCACTTTCACAAGAAGAAAAGGATGTTTTAAAGGTTGCATGTTTGCTTCATGACATAGGGAAGATTGGTGTAAAAGAGGACATACTCAACAAGAGAGGTTCTTTAGAAGCTCATGAGTATGTAGAAATACAAAAACATCCTTTAATAGGTTATAATATTTTAAAAGATTTAGATTTTACCGAGAGAATCAAAAAGGTTGTGCTTCAGCACCATGAAAGGGTGGATGGCAGGGGTTATCCATTTGGACTGAAAGATAAAGAGATAGACCTTCTTGCCAAGATTGTAGCTGTTGCCGATGCATATGATGCAATGACCTCTGATAGACCCTACAGAAAAGCTTTTGATAAGGAGACAGCGCTAAGCGAGATGAAAAGATGTGCCGGCAGCCAGTTTGATACTACTATAGTAGAAAAACTGCTTAATTTAGCACAAAAAGGTTTAGTGATGTTTTTATAGAAAAATAAAAAGGTGTATGTTAAAATTATTAAATAAGCTTTGATAGGAGCAAGGAACAGAAATGTTCAAGGTCATATTGGCTATAAAAAACCAAAGACTATTTTCTATTGTAAAAAATACCTTTATTGAAAATGGCTATACCATTGCCGATACTGCTACAGACTTTGCAGATTGCCTGAGAAAGATAAGAGTTTTAAAACCAGATATTGTTATTATGGAGTATGGGTTTAGTGTTGGCAGTATGGTGGAGATGATAGATATTTTGAAAAATGATAGAATATGTCCTGTTGTCATCTTGGCAAACCAGGCACAAAGGTCTAATATAGAAAGCGTAATCTTAGAAGACGATGAGTTCAATATTTTTTTATACAGTCCATTCAATAAATGGGCGTTCATATCTTTTGTTGAGACTATTATAAAAAATTGGATGAGATTAAGAAAGTTAGAAGAGCAAATAAGAAAGCTTCAGGATGATTTAGAGACAAGAAAGCTTGTTGAAAGGGCGAAGGGAATTTTGATGAAGGAGCTAAAGCTTGATGAGGAAAGCGCAATGAAAAAGCTTCAAAAGCTCAGCATGGATCGTCAGATGCCTATTAAAGAAGTAGCAAAGAGAATCATAGAATGGAAACTGAAGAACAAAAAGTGAATAAGGTAAGTCTAATGAATGTGCTTATATTTGGCGGGTTTGATACAGAGAGTGGAAAACTTTATGTTATGAATGAGTACATAGAGGTACTTGTGATGCTAAACGCAAAACCCATAATTTTTCCTATAAGTATCTTGTCAACCGAGCTTTTAAAAGAGTACATACAGGTGTGTGAGTGTGTTCTTTTTTGCGGTGGTGAGGATGTTCACCCCAAATTTTACGGCAAAGAACCTCAGTGGGGAATAAGAAGAATCAATCTTTTAAGAGATAAAATAGAGCTTGAGGCAATGAAAATTTCATATGAGATGGACAGAAGAGTTTTAGCAATCTGCAGAGGCGTGCAGGTTATGAATGTTGCGTTTGGTGGGACTTTGATACAGGACATAGAGAGAAAATCCTCCATCTCTCATTACCAGAATCTTAATGGTATGTATGGATATCATACTGTTGAAGTTGTTGGAGGGTTGTTCACTTGCATCTTTGGTTCCCAAAAGATTTTGGTAAACTCTTTTCACCATCAGGCAATAGACCAGCTTGCACCTGGGTTTGAAATAGAGGCAGTGTCAACAGATGGTATTGTAGAGGCAATTTCAAAAAAAGATAGAAGTTTTTTTGTAGGTGTGCAGTGGCATCCTGAGCTTATGGCAAAAGATGATATGTTTCAAAGGAGGCTTTTTGAAAGATTTTTGAAGGAGTGATGTATTTTGAGTATTGATAAAATATCTGAAATAATTTTAAAATACAGCGGAAAAATAATTTATTCATTAATAGTACTGATTGCAGGTTTTTTAATATTAAAATTCTCTAACAGAATGCTGGAAAAATGGAAGAAAAAACAGAGAAGTTCTGTATTTCCAATTAATCAAAAGAGAATTGACACTCTTGCAGCACTTTTCAAAAGTATTATAAAATACTCTATATACTTTTTAATTGTTGTACTCATTCTTGAAAACTTCAATGTTTCTATCAAGACAATCTTAGCTGTTGCCGGGATAGGCGGGCTTGCGATAGGTTTTGGTGCACAGAGTTTAATTAAAGATGTGATAGCTGGACTTTTTCTTATCATTGAAGACCAGCTATCTGTTGGCGATTATGTTACAATAGATGGAAGAAGTGGTACTGTTAAAGAAATGGGAATAAAAACAATTAAGATTCTTGACTATAACGGTTCAATTCACATTATACCAAACGGTTCCATAGGTGCAATTACAAACTGGTCGAGGCATAACTCAAAGGCGATTGTAGATGTTAAGCTCAATACAAAGATGAACTTTGATGAGGTATCTTTAAAGCTCCAAGAGGTGTTCAAAGAAATTGAAGAAGAATTTAAAGAAGACATTGTCACACCACCACAGATTGTGGGTATAGTTGACACTAACTGGATAGAATATACACTCAGAATTGTGACAGAGACAAAACCTCTTCGCCACTGGGATTTAGAGAGGGCGATGAGAAAAAAGATAATTGAAAAGCTTTTTGTAAGCTAAAAAAACTAAAAACTTGGAAAGGGGTAGTAACTAAGGAAGATGAAAGTTTCAGAGCTTTTCATGCCAACCTTGAAAGAAACACCTTCTGATGCAGAGATAGAATCACATAAACTTATGCTAAGATCTGGTTTTATGAGACAGCTCTCCTCTGGCATCTATGTGTATCTTCCTCTTGGCTACAGAGTTTTGCGAAAGATAGAGAATATTGTCAGAGAAGAGATGGATAGAAGCGGTGCTCAAGAGGTTCATATGTCTGCACTTATGCCAAAAGAACTGTGGGAAGAGTCAGGAAGATGGGCAATATTTGGACCAGAGATGTTTAGAATAAAAGATAGAAATGAAAGGGAGTACTGTTTGGGACCTACTCACGAAGAAGCATTTACTTATATAGTCAGGAATGAGATTTCATCTTACAGGGACCTTCCAAAAATTTTGTATCAAATTCAAACAAAGTTTCGCGATGAAAGAAGGCCGCGGTTTGGTGTTATGCGCTGCCGAGAATTTACAATGAAAGATGCTTATTCTTTTGACATTGATGAAAAAGGCTTGGACATATCATACCAAAAGATGTATGATGCCTATGTGAGGATCTTCAAAAGATGCGGGCTTGATGTAAAGATTGTAGAGGCAGACACAGGTGCGATGGGCGGGGCAAGTTCACACGAGTTCATGGTTCCATCTTCAGTTGGCGAGGCAGAGATTGCATATTGCAAAGCGTGCGGATATGCTGCTAACCTTGAAAAGGCAGAATGTTTGGACATACCAGTGGAAACCAATGAGGATCTAAAAGAAAAACAGGAAGTCTACACTCCAAATGTAAGAACAATTGAGGAGCTTGTAAATTTCCTGAGTATCGACAGCACGAAGTTTGTAAAGACAATGATTTACAAGGCAGATGATAAATTTGTTGCAGTACTGGTGAGGGGAGATAGAGAGGTAAATGAGACAAAGCTAAAAAATCTTTTAGGAGCTACAGAGCTTGAGCTTGCATCGGCAGAGGATGTAGAGAGAATTACAGGTGCAAAGGTGGGATTTGCCGGACCAATTAGCCTTTCGATAGATGTGTATGCAGACAACGAGATAAAATACCTCAAAAACTTTGTGGTGGGCGCAAATAAAACAGATTATCATATAAAAAATGTAAATCTTTCAGATTTTAAAGTAACAAGATTTGCAGACCTCAGAAATATAACCCAAGACGACCTTTGCCCTAAATGCCGCTCTCAAAAGGTGACAATTGAAAGAGGAATTGAAGTTGGTCATATATTTAAGCTTGGCACAAAGTATACAGAGGCTTTTGGCTGCGTATATACAGATGAAAAAGGTGAAAAGAAATTCATGATAATGGGATGTTATGGTATTGGTATCAACAGGACAGCTGCTGCCATCATTGAACAGATGCACGATGAAGACGGTATAATCTGGCCAATAACAGTTGCACCGTATGAGGTAATTGTCGTGCCTGTGAATGTAAAGGATGAAAATCAGAGCAAGATTGCATTTGAGATTTATGAAAACCTTCAGAAAAATGGAGTTGAGGTTTTGATTGATGACAGAGATGAAAGAGCTGGTGTTAAGTTCAAGGATGCAGATTTAATAGGAATTCCATTTAGAGTTACTGTTGGGAAGAAGGTATCGGAAGGAAAGATTGAAATTAGAAACAGAAGAACAAAAGAATCTTTTGAATTTGAAATTGACAATGCAGTAGAGTTTATAATAAATCTTATAAAGCAAGAAAAAGCAAAGTACCAGGTATAATATTGAAATTGATTGTGAATAAAAGGGGCTGCAGATAAAAGCCCCTTTTTGTTATTTTAAGAAAAATTTCAATTTCGGGGAGGTCTTGAAAATGAGAATTATTGATGTTAGCATTCCAATTTCAAATGATATGGTTTATTTTCCTGGCGACCCCAAACCACAAATATCAAGAGTTTACAGCATGGAAAATAAAGATCCGGCAAATGTGAGTAAAATTATACTTTCATCTCATACAGGGACACATATTGATGCACCAGCCCACTTTATAAAAAATGGTAATACAATTGATAAGATTCCTTTAGAGAGGTTAATTGGAAAAGTCAGGGTATTAGATGTGGGTAAGGAAGATAGCATAACAAAGAAGTTTCTTGAAAGCAAGGATATTCAGTATAATGAGAGGATATTTTTTAAAACAAAAAATTCTTGGTATCTAAAAAGGGATACAAAGTTTTTTAAAAATTTTGTTTACTTGAGCGCCGATGCAGCTGAATATCTGGTAGAGAAAAAAGTTGAAGTTGTTGGGATTGACTATCTTTCAATAGAAGAATTTAATTCAAATAATTTTCCTGTGCACAGATTGCTTCTTTCAAATGATGTTGTTATTGTTGAAGGTTTATGTCTTTTAGATGTGAATGAGGGAAGATATAAATATGTAGCCCTGCCCCTTAAGATAGAGGAATGTGACGGTGCCCCTGCAAGGGTTATAATAATTGAAGATTAGTTTACAATATATTTCAATATAAACATATTGTTGGCAAATAAACATAATGTGTATTACAATATTATTCAAGAACAAAAAATATATGGTAGAATGAATGATTGCATTGGATGAAAGAAAAAGGTTGGAGGAACTTGGACTTAAGATAGGAATTTTGAGAGAAGAAAAAAGGATATCTCAAAAAGAATTGGCAAAAAGACTTGAAATTTCTCCTCAAGCCCTGGCAAATTACGAAAAAGGCAAAAGAATGCCCGGAATTAACATTCTTGTAAGACTTTCTGAAGAGCTTGATGTGAGTATTGATTTTCTGCTGGGGCTTACTGATATAAGAAAGCCAAGGAGTAGGATGGTAAAGGAACAATTGGAGATGCTTGAGAGTATTCAAGAAAAAGAAGAGATATTATCACTGATTGAAGAACTCTCCAATTGGGAACCTGAGGCTGTAAAGATTATTGAAAGATTTTTGAAGAGAGTTAGAAAAAACATAGAGAGTAGAGATAAAGGCAGACATATTCAATAATAGTATTATATGGTATCAGAATAGTGAAAAAAAAATAAAAAAACCTCCAACTATACAAACAATAAAAATACATTTAAAAATCCATTGATATTCAATATTTTATCTCAAAGGCATTAAATAGTCTATGGGAAAATAAGGCATCAAAATTTATAATGAGGTTTTTAAAGTGCTAAATTAGATAAAGCAAAAATTTTGTAGGTGATATTTACGGCAAGATACAATAGCTAATATAATTTTTTTGAATAAAACAATTGTTAGAACGCAAATAACATTTTTAAACAAAACCAAGCATAATCAAAAAAAAAAAAAAAAAAAAAAAAAAGTTACACAACCACAAAATTGTGGTAATATATAATCAAAAATAAAGGGGAGGTAGTAAAATGGAGCTTTCAAAGATTCAAACACCGAGAAATCCGTTAAAGAGCGGTGGTCAATCTGCTACCATTTCAAGTCCAGTTCAGGGAGGTGTCCAAGAACAGCCTTCAGCAGGAAGTATTTTTGACTCTGTAAAGAAAAAAGAGAGAAGAGATGAACTCAAGAAAAACACAATAATCGAAAGGCTTGCTGCTGCCTCAGCTGAGACTCAGGCTGCTGTTGCTCAAGCAACGCGAAATGTCAATGAACTTCAGGTTGCAGTGCAGGAGATTGCAGCATCTGCTCAGGAAGCTTCAAAAGCTGCAAATGAATCATTAAAAGCTATTCAGGAGATCGAAAAGGTTGCAAAGGTGTCGGACGAAAAAGCAGCTGAACTTTCAAATTCTATTGCAAACCTTCAGACTCTTATTCAAGATATTTCAGATGAAATTGAAGAAATGATACGTGGAATAGAACTTGCAGCACAGACCTCACTTGAGTCGGCAGAAAATGTTTTGCAGCTTGAAAGACAGGCAAACGAAATCAGAAGTACTGCTCAGGCTGTTATGGAGGTTGCTGACCAGACAAATCTGCTTGCACTCAATGCGGCAATTGAGGCTGCAAGAGCTGGCAAACATGGTCGTGGTTTTGCTGTTGTTGCAGATGAAGTAAGAAGCCTTGCAGAAATAACAAACAAAGCTGCTATTGAGATTCAAAACATAATAGAAGAAATTCAAAAGGATGTAAACGTTGTAGCAGAGGATATACGAGCATTCCTGTAATGAACGAAAATGAGTGAAAATGACGAAAAATGAGATTTGAAAAGATAAGGTACCTCCTGGTAAAATACAGAATGTAAGTTGTACAACTTACGACAAAACACAACAAAGGAGGTACCCTCTTTGAAGTATACACAAAATGAAAAGATATTACAAGTAACAGAAAAAACTTTAGTTGTAGGAGTAGACATAGCGAAGGAAAGGCATGTTGGAAGAGCATTTGATTTTAGAGGAGTGGAGCTTGGCAAGAGAATAGAGTTTGAGAATAGAAAAGAAGGTATGGAAAAATTTTTGGATTGGGCAAATAAGATAATGAAAGCCAATGGCAAAGACAACATGAGAGACTTGTCAAGAATTTTGTGTTTCCAATTTATAACGTAAATTGTAAAGTTGGGTTATGTTGTTAATGCATTTTCTAATGCTGGGAACTCCATTTTTCCATTTTGTACGGCGTAAGTTCTCTCGCTGTAAGTAAATATTAATTTCTAAGACTTCAACAGACTGAAAGTATCCACCTGAATTTACTCTAATCTTCTCAATCATGCTATTTACACTTTCAACGGCGTTTGTGGTATAGATATGCTTTCTTAATTCCTCAGGGTATTTCATATGTGCAAGATAAAACTCTGCTTTTTCTGATATTGCTTTAATAAATCGAGGATATTTTGAAAGGTATCCATTGCAAAGTTCTTTAAATTTCAGTACAGCTTCGTCAAAATCGGAGGAAGAAATTCTAAGTCTGTCTAAACTCTTGTTAAAAGCTGAAGCATCTTCTTTTGTCATATGTTTTCTGACATTACGTTGGAGATGGACAAAACACAGTTGATGGTCAGCAAGAGGATAAGCAAGTTTGACAGCATCTATAATACCAGGAAAGTCATCACTTATGACAATTAAAACTTCTTTAAGACCTCTTGTAATTAAATCGTCAAAAACTTTCATCCAATCAGCCTTATTTTCTTTGCCAAAGAAAGTGTAGATACCAAAAATATCTTTTTTACCTTCTAAGTCGATGCCGAGGACAACATAACAAGTAGCTTGTTTAACCTTAGAATTATCCTTAACTTCACAATGATAACCATCGATGATAAGAGCAAAAGTACTTGTTGGTAGTTCTCTTTGTTTGAATAACTGAAGTTCATTTTTAAGGTCTTCTTTGATTTTTAGTATTTCATTTTCGGAATATGGAAGATTCAAAGCTTTCAAAGTTTGAACAAGGGAACTTTCGGAATAACCATTGACAACTAAAGACATAAGAAGGTCGGTGTACGAACTATCAACTCTTTTGTAGCGGTCAGGGAGGATAGAAGGTCGGAAATTACCAGTACGCGTGCGAGGGACAGAGATTTCAAGACTGCCAACAGGTGTTGCAAGTTTTCTATCGTAAAAACCATTACCTTTGTCATTGTCGTTTTTAGCAAGGTATACTGCTCTTTCCGATAACATAAAGCAATCGAGCAAGTTTTCTAAGAGTTGCTTTAGAGCTGGGCGATTAGGATCATCTTTGGAGCAATACATATTTAATACTTGCTCTACAGCCATGTTTTTAGCAGTTTCGTAAATTTCGTTTTTATTCATTCTCAGTGACCCCCTTTGATGATTATTTCAATACTAATTATACAGTGGACACAATTTTATTTTAACTCCCCAACATGATAGTTGGGATAGAACCTACAGGGCATTACTGGCTGTGCTTTGAGCAGTACTTAAGAGAGAATGGCATAAAAGTGGTTTTAGTGAATCCTTTTCACGTGAAGAGGAGCAAGGAGCTTGATGATAATACGCAAACAAAGAGCGATATAAAGGATCCGAAGACGATAGCGATGCTTGTGAAGGATGGAAGATACACAGAACCAAATATACCCGCGGGTATATATGCTGAGATGAGAGTAGCGATGAACATATATGAAAGGCTACAAAAGCGCTTGAGTGTTTTAAAAAATCAAATAATCAACTGGCTGGATATCTATTTTCCAGAGTTTTTAGAAGTATTTTCTGATTGGGAAGGCAAGGTAGCGCTACTGACTTTAAAAGAGATGCCATTGCCTTGTGATGTAGTAGAAAAGGGAGTGGAAGGGATTATAGAATGTTGGCGTGACAAAGTAGACAAGCGAGCGATAAGTCGCAAAAGGGCTATGGAATTAGTGGAAGCTGCTAAAAGGAGTATAGGTAAGAAAGAAGGTAGGAAGCTGGCAAGGCAAGAGATGAGATATTTGCTTGAAGAATATGAGCTTTTAAGAAAGCAGCTGGAAGGAATAGAAGATGAAATGGCAAAACTTTTGAAAGATGTTCCGAATGGAGAAAAGCTGCTTGAGATAAAAGGTGTTGGAGTAAAGACAGCAGTTGGTTTTATATCTGAGGTTGGGGATATAATGAGATATGAAGATGCTAAGCAGATACAGAAATTAGCGGGACTGAATATAGTTGAGAATAGTTCTGGCAAGCATAAGGGACAGACGTGTATAAGCAAAAGAGGGCGTGGGAGGCTTCGAAGTAGTTTATTTAAGGCTATGATTACAATAGTAGCAAAGAATGAAGAATTTAAGAAGTTGCATATGTATTACACTATGCGGCAGAACAATCCATTGAAGAAGAAGCAATCACTGATAGCGCTTTGCTGTAAGTTGATAAGGATATTTTACGCGATTTTAAAAAAAGGGATAAAATATGATGGGAACAAGATGTTGAGCGATATAAAGAGAGAGGCTTTAGCAACAACAGCGTAAAAGAAATAAAAAAATAAGTTAAGAAATTTTAGTTTAAAGTAGGAGCGAAAGATTAGCAGAATACACATCTTGAGGGGGTAAAAGTTTCTTAGCTTTGCGAGAAGAGTTAAGACATGTCGAGTAGCAAAGCGCCCCTTTTATTAGGGATTCAAATCATAGAAAGTATGTTAAGGTTAAGAATAGAAGGGAAGAAGAATTAGATTAAATTAAATGAATTTTTATAGGACGATTGGAAAATGAGAGCGGGTTAGTCGGAGTACAATCACCATAAGGGCGAAGACCCTGCATACGAGCATAACCGACATCCACGCCATGGTAGATGGGACGAGGGAATTGAGGGCAAGGTAAGAAAGACCCTGAGAGACATGAGAGGGTAAACACCATGGTTATTGTGGACGGATACCCGCCGCAATATGGTATAATATCTAAATTAATACAAAAAGCAGGTTGAATCTAATCTTCATGTGGTAGAATAAAGCAATAATAGAAATAACAAGCACTAAATAAATTTTTATAACTACGAAATTTGAAGAAAACGAAAGATATTTTGAGAAAATCAAAGGTATATTGAGAGAGAATTCCTGTTATTATGCTTACGACAAATCCTTCAGAAGAGCAAAAGGCATTAGAAGCAGGAGCAAATTTATATTTAAAAAAACCTGTAACAAGTGAGGAGCTAATATCACATGTCCAAAAATTTTTAGGATTGTAACAAGAAACTAAAAAGGTGGGATTACAATGACAGACCAGCTGTTTAGTGCAGCAGAGTTGGAGGAGATAAAAAAAGAGTTTGTTGTTGAGACATACGAGCATCTTGAGAATGCTCAAGATGCTCTTTTGCAACTTGAAAGTGACCCGAAAAATTATGAAACATTGAATTTTATATTTCGCGAAATCCATTCTATAAAAGGCGGAGCAAACTTTCTTGGTTTGCAGGATATCATAAATGTGTCTCATGAGATGGAAAGTTTGCTTGATAAGATGAGAAACTATGAGATAAATCCAACAAGTGAGGTTATAAATACCATTTTAGAAGGTATAGATATTATTCGAAGGTTAGCAGATATTATAAACAGTGGAAGTGGACAGGTTTTTGATTATTCGGCATATATAGAAAGATTAAAAGAAATAACAAATTCAAGTCAATCTTCCCAAGTAGTTTTGGACAAAGAATCAAATGATAAAAATCCAAACAGGTTTGAATTGGAAAGAAATTTTGACTATTCTCAAAATAGTAATGTATTAAAAACATTTGATTTAAATGAGATTGACGAAACCACTGATGAAGATTATTATAAAATAATTGTCTCTTTTGAGTATGGAAATGTAGTTTATGGGATTGAAGTGGAGTTTGTCCGAGAAATAGTAAAACCAGCTGATGTAACTCCTATTCCTTTTGCCCCTGAACATGTGATGGGACTTATGAATCTGCGCGGGGACGTTGTAACAATTGTTGATTTTGGCAAGTTGCTGGGGGTGGAAGGGAATGATGGTTGCAATCATAAGGTTTTAATAATCGGAGATGAAGCTATGACATTTGGACTTTTTGTTGATAATGTAAAAGAGGTTTTGAGCGTTCTTCCAGATGAGATAAAAGAAGCTAACATAGCATCTGTATCAACGGAAATTTTGAAAGGAATAGTAGAGAGGGATGGAGAATTTGTACAGGTGATAGATATAAAGAAGATTATAGAAAGGACAAAAAATAGTGTGGAGTTGATTTAAATGGCATGGTATATATATGCATTTTCCGTACTTATGTTAATAGTTATAGTTGCTGAAGGGTTTTTGATTGTCAAAAAGTCTAAAGAAATACAGAATATCATTTATTTTATGGCTACAAGAGTGGATGAATCTAAGGTACCTAAGGAATTCATAAATTTGTACAAAAATAGAATACAAATGATAGAAAAACCATTAAAAGATGAGATATATAAACTTCGATCAGAAAATGAGAGTTTAAAAGATGAAATAGAAAAAAGCAATTTTGAAAGTTATAGAAATGAGATTTATCAAAGATTTAAAACCTTATTTATGTCACTTGGTGAGGTTACAGAAGCATTTAAGATGGTATTGGATGAGATAAATGAAGCTTTGATAAAAAATTTAGATGATATGAATATTCGGTCAACTACAGTTGAAAGTGATTTGGTAAAAGGTAAAAATAAGATTTCCAAATCTGTTGAAGATATAAATCTTATTTTGAACCAGATGCGAGATTTATCAAAGGATGTTTTAAATCTTTCAAATCATATTGAGAAAATGGAAAGAGTTGCAGGAATTATTAACGATATTGTAAAAGAAATTTCATTTATTTCTTTGAATGCCCAGATTGAAGCTAACAAAATGAAAGATTCTTTAACATTCAGTTTACTGGCATCTGAGATGAGAAAACTTGCAGATGGTGGTAAACAAAATCTTAAGGAAATCAGCAAAGCAATGGCAAATGTTGTAGATGATATAAATGCAAACAATAAAAAGATTGAAAATTTTGTAAACAGGATTAAGGAGTTAGAAAACAGTACACGTGAGATAACAGATGAGATTGATTCTCTCAGTAACCTCATAAGTTCGGTGCTAGGGTATCAAGAAGAGCTATATAATCAGATAAAACAGCATTTTGCTGGCATTCAAGAGATTGTTGGAGTGCTTGAAAATATTCACACTGAAGCTGTTCAGATTGTAGAACAAGAATTTAAGGAAAATAAAGAGTTTGTAAAAGTTTAAAAAATGAGAGAGGTTATACTATGGGAAGAATAACCTTTCTGATTGTAGATGATTCACCGGTTTGGAGAAGAATTATAAGAAAATTTGTTGAAGAAAAACTCAAAGGGATAGTAGTAGCAGAAGCAAGTGACGGTCTTGAAGCTATAAACCTTTACAATAAACTAAAACCCAATGTGGTAACAATGGATATTGAAATGCCCGAATTAGACGGAATCAGAGCAATGGAAGAGATATTAAGGTATGACAAAAATGCAAAAATAATTGTTATAAGTTCTAAAGGGGAAGAAGATACAGTGAGAAAAGCTCTTTTGAAAGGGGCAAAAGATTTTATTGTAAAAGATTTAGAAACTGAAAAATGGTTGAAAAGATTTGAGAATGTTATAAAAAATGATGAAACAAAAAATTCAAAAAATACATTTTTTGATAATATCAGACGCTACATTGATAGATTTAAAAGACGATGAATTTTTTTGCGCGGGGGTAATCTCTCCATGAGCTTAAGAAAAGAGATATATGAGAAGATACAAGGTGGGAAGATAGAAGTATTTGTAGAAAACTTGAAAGGTTATTTTGGCAATATAAGCGATTATGTAATAGTTATCTGGACTGAAGATGGAACAATATTAGAGTTTAAAGAGAGCGGTGATAAGCTGCTTGGATATTTGCCTGAGCAAGTAGAGGGGAAAAAGTGGATTGATATTTTTATTGATGAAAAAGAAAAAGAAGAAATGAATTGGGTTTATAAAAAATTAGTAAATAATGAGCAAATTAAATATTATGTAAATCCTGTAAAAGACGTGAATGGAATAAAAAAGACATTCTTATGGTGTAACTCCAGAGTAGAGATTGCAGAAAGTAATAGAAAAGTTTTTCTTTCTATAGGTTTTAGTTTGGATGAGATAGAAAGATTGAATAAAAAGATTCAAAAATATGAAAGAGAGTTTAATAAGATAAATGAAGAAAGTGAGAGTTTAAAATTCAGATTATCGAAACAGGATATTGTTTTGAAACAAAAAGATGAAATAATAAAGGATTATAAAAACAAGCTCGAGTTTTTGGCTTTTTTTGACGAACTTACTAAGTTACCAAATAAGAATTCACTTATAAGATGGTTGAATTTAAGAATTAGTAATGTTGATAGAGACAATACTTATTTAATCTTTTTAGAGGTAAGAAATTTAGAAAAATTAAATGTTATGTATGGATATGACCTTGTAGATGAATTAATTGTTCAAATAAGTAAGAGAATTGAAGATATATTAAGCAAGGAAAGCAAAGTGTTCAAGATAGGTTTTGATCGATTTGCTATAATTTGCAAAGTTGAAAATGTTTCTGATCATATTGAAAATTTATTATCTCAATTGACTGTTATATATAATATCAATGGCAATTTAATAAGAGTAAATTACAATATAGGAGCGACTGTAATTGACGATGCTAATGATTCTACAGCATCTATTTTAAGAAAATGTGATTTGGCTTTGATAAAGGCAAAAGAAAAAGGATTAAATGAATATGAAGTATTTAAACCTTCTCTGGAAATTCAAACGTTAAAAGAAGGAATAATTGAAAAGGAACTTCGAAATGGAATGGATTTGAATGAGTTTATTTTGTTTTATCAGCCAATAATAAATCTGTACAATAGACAGATTTATGGACTTGAGGCTCTTTTAAGATGGCATTATCTGAAATCGGTATTTGTATCACCATTAGAGTTTATTCCAATTGCTGAAAAATGTGGCTTAATTGTGGATTTAGGAAAGATTGTATTGAAACAGTCTTTGGAATCAGCCAAAATATTTAGTAATTATTTCAATAGAGACTTTGTAATTTCAATAAATATATCACCACGACAATTTAGTGACAAAGAATTTATAAGTTCAATAATTCAAATAGTGGAAAATGAAAAAATTAAAAATCTAAAATTACAATTTGAAATTACAGAAAAAGTAGCAATTGAAAATATTAACTATGCCATTGAAGTGATAAATGAACTAAAAAAGTACAATATAACATTTGCTTTAGATGATTTTGGTGTAGACTATTCTTCTCTAAATTATTTAAGAAAATTACCTATTGAAGCAGTTAAAATAGATAAATCCTTTGTCCAGGAGATTGAGAATGAAGAAACATACTTTGTAGTGGAAACAATAATAAAACTTTGCAATAAATTGGGGTTAAAAGTTGTGGTAGAAGGTGTAGAAACAGAAAATCAGTATAAAATTTTAAAGGAACTTGGATGTGACTATGTTCAGGGATACTTTATAAGCAAACCTTTGAATTTTGAAGAGATTGTAAAGTTTATTAAAGAAAATGAATTTGGAAAATAAAAAATTTACAGAGGCACCAATGTGGTAAAATAAATGATAAGGTGCCTTTTTGTTTTTTTTTCAATTAAAGTAGCAAGTTCTAAATAAAAGGAGAGGATTTTAAATATGATTTTTAAAGACAGGATTGACGCTGGGGAAAAGTTGGCCCAAAAATTAGAGGTTTTTAAAGAAAGACAAGATGCTGTGCTTTTTGCAGTTCCAAAAGGTGGTGTGGTTGTTTCAAAAGTAGTTGCAGATAGGCTTAAAATACCTTTCGATATTGTTATTGCTAAAAAAATAGGTGCTCCTTTTAATAAAGAATTTGCTATTGCTGCAGTGGATATAAACGGAGATGTGATTTTAAATAGTGAATATATAGAATATTTTTCTATAACTGAAGAGTATATAGAACACCAAAAGAAAAAAGTTTTGGAAAATATAAGGGAACAATTAATTAGCTATAGAGGTTCTGTTGAATATAAAAGCTTGGAAAACAAGGTGGCAATAATAGTAGATGATGGAATTGCAACAGGTGCAACAACAAAAGCATGCATAAGGTTTCTTTCAAAACTAAATCCTAAAAAAATATACGTTGCAACACCGGTAATTGCCCCTTCGACGTTAAAAGAGCTGGAAAAAGAATGTGATGGTATTTTTTATATTGTAAGCAGCGAGCCATTTTGGGCAGTTGGACAGTTTTACCTCGACTTTTCACAGGTCTCTAAAGAAGATATTAAAAAGATGCTTAGCTAAAACTTTTTTAAAAACTATGTGCACAAAAATGTTAACATAAAAAGGCTTTTGTGATAATATAAAATCAAACCAGCAGTTGAGTGTGATGAAGAGATGGATTTTTATAGAGTTGGTGATAAGGTCATAAGTCTTCAAAAAATAGTGGATGAAGTCAAGAAGATATTGGACCTTCGTCAAAAAGGATTTTCGCAGATTGAGGTTGCCGAAAAGCTGAAAATAGATAGGTCTTTTATCTCAAAGCTTGAAGGGCTTGGAGAAGTACGCAAGGGCAAAAATATTGCTGCAATCGGATTTCCTGTAAAAAACAAGCATGAGGTAGAGCAGGTATTGAAGAGCTATGGAATAAATTACTATCTTTTAATGACAGAAGAAGAAAGAAATAGTTTTATAAACTCCCTTTCTGCTGCTCAGCTTTTGAATATCATGGGTGAATATATAAATAATTTTAAAATGTTTGACATTGTAATTGCCATGGGTTCGGACTTTAGACTAAACTGGTTCAAAGCTTTTCTTGATTGTGAGGTCATTACAATACCTCTGGGAAAATCTCCGCTCAAATATGATGTTGAAGTTGATGTTGAAGAGCTGAAGAGAATTTTAGATTCTATTGTGGAGTAGAAGAAAGAAAAGGAGATGTTTTTGCATGAAAAGAGTAGTGAGTGTCAGTATTGGTTCGAGCAAGAGAAATCATAAAACAGTAGCTAAGATAATGGGTATTGACTTTGAGATTGAAAGAATAGGAACAGATGGAGATATAAAAAAGGCAATAGAGATTATAAAGTCCTTAGATGGCAAGGTAGATGCCTTTGGTATGGGAGGAATCGACATTGTACTTTACGGTGGAGGTAAAAATTATGTCATAAGAGAGGCTATTCCCATAAAAAATGCTGCTAAAAAGACGCCTCTTGTGGATGGCACAGGTGTTAAAAATACCTTTGAAAAGTGGGTTATAAAATATCTTCAAGACAACAGCATAATAGATTTCAAAGGAAAAACTGCACTTGTTGTATGCGCGCTTGATAGATACAAGCTTGCAGAGGGACTATATGAGGCTGGATGCAAGCTTTTGCTTGGTGATGCCCTGTTTGCCTTAGGAATTCCACTTATGATAAAGAGTCTCAGGGTGTTTTACTATCTTGCAGCTTTGCTTGTCCCATTGATAATAAAATTACCATTTAGCATGTTGTATCCCAATGATGATAAAAAAGAAGAAAACCCCAAAAAGCTTAGAAAGTATTGGAAATATTTTGAAATAGCAGACATCATTGCGGGAGATTATAAATACATTCAAAAGTACATGCCAGATAATTTGGAAGGAAAGATAATCATCACAAATACCATTACAAAAGAGGATGTTGAAGAGCTTAAAAGAAGAAAGCTAAAGATGCTTGTTACTACAACACCTGAATTTGAGGGAAGATCTTTTGGGACAAATGTTGTTGAAGCTATTTTAGTTGCTCTGACAGGCAAAAAATTGGAAGACATGAGTCAAGAAGAGATAGAAAAGCTCATAAAAGAGATTGATTTTAAGCCCAGGATAGAAATATTCTATTAGTAGAAGATATTTTCTTGGGTTGATAAAAATTTATACTATTACTTTTGTGTTAGAAGGTGAAAGTAGAATTTTTCTTCCAGAATATGCAAAGTTTTTTCCTCTATTCCTAAGAAAATTTCTGGTTGTAAATTCACAACCTAAATTCGAAGAGTATATAAGGCTAATTAATGGAATAGAAATGAGATTGGAATTCTTTATATTTCCAAAAACAGTAAATTTGTCAAAAAGATATAAAAAGATAAAATTGGCTATTGACCAACAAAGAAGAGGAAGAGTAATACACTTTGATTGGACATATGAAGAAAATGTTCACATTAATTGTTTTATTGCATATTATATTGTAAGAGAAATATTAAAAAAGTACGGTCAACGTTTAAAAAATAGAAAAATAGGAATAATTGGGCTTGAAAAAGCTAAAAAAAATGGACTTTTATATGAGCTTGCAGAAAATACAGATATTCTTTATACTTCATTTGATTCATTTCAAGAGACAAAAATAGCTGATGAACTTTTGGGAGAGTTCGGAACAGTTATAATAAACTGCTGGGAAGAAGAGAAATTGTTTGAAAATGTGGATATAGTGTTTGTGTTCAGAGAGTTAGACAAGAAAGCTTATGGGTTGAAAAGAGGGATAGTATGCTATCCTGAAAAAGGTGTGGTAGAAGATTTTGAATTTTTGAAAAAGTCCTTTTTTCTTTCTGAGATTTGTGTTGATTTTCTTCCTCTGAAAGATATATGTATATATAACGTGACACCCTTTATCAATTTGCCTATTAACATGGTTGAAATCATTTGTGAAAAGCTTCTTTTTACAACCATAAATAGTTTTTCAGATGCCAAAAAAGTCTTTACAAAAGACCTCTTTGATGTTAAAATAAAGCTCAAGTAATATAAAAAATTTAATATTTTCGAAGTGGTCAGAAAAGAGTGTTAAAAAGCTCTTTTCGGGCCTGGGAATTTTACCAGGCAGCAGGGATAAAAAAATCCTGCGGGACCCATGTTTTTACACAAAACATGAGTCTTGGCAGGATTTTTTTATTGTTTTAATAGTGTTGGCGAAGAAGCTTATGATGAAAGGGGTTTTAATGAAGAAATATGGAAAAGCAGGGTGCAGCACTTTTATCGGTTTTTTCTAATACAGCCCTGGTTTTATTCAAACTTATTGCAGGTAGTATTATGGGGTCTGTATCTGTTATCTCTGAAGCAATTCACTCTGGTATTGACCTTTTGGCAAGTTTGGTTGCATATTTTTCCATAAAGCAGGCGAGAAAACCAGCAGATAGTGATCATCCTTTTGGTCATGGTAAGTTTGAAAATGTTTCTGGTGCATTTGAGGCAATATTAATATTTTTAGCAGCAGCTATGATTATTTATGAAGCAGTGAAAAAATTTGTTAAAGGTGCAGAGATTGAAAAAATAGAAGCAGGGCTTGTAGTAATGTTGATTTCAGGTGTTGTAAATCTTTTTATATCGACAAAACTTTTCAGGGTTGCTAAAAAAACAGATTCAGTAGCTTTAGAAGCAGATGCAATGCATCTTTTTACAGATGTGTTTACATCATTCGGAGTATTTTTAGGGCTTGTTGCAATAAAACTTACACATGTGTACATTATAGACCCGATAATTGCTATCATTGTTGCTCTTATGATAATAAAAGCATCTGTTGATTTAACCAAAAAAGCTCTATGTGATCTTGTTGACAAGAGTCTTCCTCAAAACGAGATTGAGATAATTGAGAATATAATAAAAAGATACTCCCAGGTTACAAGCTTTCACAAGCTCAGAACCAGGAAAAGTGGAGACAGGCGCGAGATTGATGTTCACATTAGAATGGAAAATTCAACTACTTTAATCGACGCTCACAACCTCTGTAACCAGATAGAAAAGGATATAAAATCAGTTCTACCAAATTCGTATATTACAATCCACATTGAACCTGAAGATGAGAGATAGGAAAGTGTCACAAAAACTCGGCACGTGGTGAAGACATATTTACCACCTAATTTATTACAGAACAGAGAATAAAAAGTCCCCACTTTCTTTAATAAGTCTTCAAGAAGTAAAGTAGGAAATTGAAATACATGGGAGGAGACCAGAATTTTTGAATCTCTAAACTTTTCGAAAGGTGTCCTCCCATTCATTCCTTTACCATTGTGAGGTCTATAAAAATTCCACGTATCCTGCCATTTTTGAGCTCTTGTCATAAATTCGTCTTTTGTTATGCATCTTTCAGCATGAATCATCAAAAAATATTCATCATCTGCTCTATGTGAATTTTCAATTATACCCATCAAGTGTTTTGCTTTTGGTGGAATAGGATTTAGCTCTACTCCCAAAAATGACAACATCTCATTCCACTCCTTTAGCTTTTTTTCGCTCCCACCACAAAACTCTGCTCCATTATCTAATCTTATCCTTATTGGGTTTCTTACATTATGTGTCCTAAGCCATAAAACTACTAATGTTATGAACATAAAACCAAAAGTAGATGAAAGCTCATATGAATAAGCTGTAAATCTTGTCCTTGTAGCAACATCTATCATGTTCCACTCATAACACGGTAGATTGTATTTTATCATGTGCTCATATACTTCTTTTGGGAGGCTTTCTTTGTCTAAAAGATGTTTCGTATCAAGCTGAAATTCAGAAAATGGGATGAGAGACTCATAATCGTAAAGACTTCTTTCTCCCTTTTTCGTCTTTCTTGTCTTTCTCGGCACACTATTTCTTTTGAGAATAGATTTTATCGTGTTTTCACTTATTTTAACGCCATATTTTCTGAATAAATAAAGAGAAAGACGTCTGTATCTGAATCCTGTTTTTTTAGCCTCTTGGATAATGAGATTTTCAAGCTCAGAAGAAAGTTTTTTAGGGCAAGTTTTAGGCTTTCTAGACTTATCCTCAACAGGACCATATACTGCTCTTCTTACAGTGTGTCTTGATACACCTAATATTTTAGCAGTTTTTGATATGTTTTTGTTATTTGCCTCAAATACTTTTCGAATTAATTCTCTGGCCTTTTCAGGAGATATTTTTCTGAGTTCATGATATGGTATAATATTCATAGTAGGCTGCCCTCCCATCCTGGTAGTTTTTTGATGTTTCTTTTGAATGGAATATTACACTTTTTTATTATATCAAACAGGAGGGAGGCAGCCACAATTCTTTTTATGGGCTTTTCATTATTGTTTTCGTACATTCTTTCGCTGTGGTAAATATCTTTACACCTATTCGAGAGTGTCACAAAAACTCTATATTGAAATCAACTGTGTTCGATGATATAATATTATTTACAGACGGCGATGGAGTCCGCTGAATAAATGCCAATGAGGGCTGATGACTCCTACAGATGCTGCAGCGGTGCAACATCTGTAGGAGTTTTTTGCGTTTTAATAATCTGTTTTTTGCCTAAATTTTATATGGCAGAGGGGGTATTTTTAACAAAATGAGAAACATTTTAGCAATTGCCATTGGTGCTTTTTTCGGAGCAGTCAGCCGGTTTTTTATATCCCAAATGAGTATTAGTCACTTTCCTTTTGCAACACTTTTTATAAACGTTGTTGGTAGTTTTGTTTTATGCTTTGTTGCAGAGATAACGGTAGAACACATAAAAATTTCAGCTGCCTTAAGACACATGATAACAACAGGTTTTATAAGCAGCTTTACAACATTTTCTACATTTGTACTTGAAATTGTGAAGTTTTTAATGAAAAGAGAGTTTACAATTGCTGTTATATATCCTCTTTTATCCATTGTACTTGGGCTTTTAGCTTCAATTTTTGGCTTTGAACTTGCAAGAGCTATTTCAGAAAGACAGCAAAAAGAGGAGTATGGGGTGGCATGAACTATCTCATTGTTGGAGTTGGTGGAGTAATTGGAGCAATCTTGAGATATACAATTGGGAAAATATTTAGAGAAGTAATGGACAAAGACCATCCTGTATCTACATTGTTTATAAACGTGATTGGGAGTTTTTTAATAGGATATTTGTCAACAAAACATCTTTCGGGTGAATACAAACTTTTTTTGATGACTGGTCTTCTTGGGGGATTTACAACATACTCTACATTTATGCTTGAAACATCAAGGTATATAAAGAGAGAAAAACACATGAAAGCCTTTATTTATGTACTTGTCTCTATCATTTTTGGAATAGTTGCAGCTGGTGTGGGAATTTGGTTAGCAAGCTTTGTCTAAGTATTACTATATTTTGATTATTTTTTAGGTCTCATCACTTGAAACCACAAATTGAATTAATATATAATTTAAATATTGCAAATTCTAATCTTCTTAATTATTTTGAGGAGAGAGTAGGAAATGAAAATCCAAGCACCAAAAGGAACAAAGGATGTGCTTCCGGAAGAAAGTTATATGTGGCAATATGTTGAGAATAAATTCAGAGAGATTTGCAAACTTTATGGCTATCAAGAAGTTAGATTTCCCACATTTGAATACACAGAGCTTTTCCAAAGAGGAGTGGGTGAGACCACTGATATTGTCCAAAAAGAGATGTATACCTTTTTGGACAAGGGTGGAAGAAGTATCACCTTAAGACCGGAAGGAACAGCGTCCACAGCAAGACTATTTATTGAGCATGGTTTTGCATCACGTCCGATGCCGCAGAGGTTTTACTACATTATTTCAGCTTTCAGGTATGAAAACACACAAGGTGGTAGGTTCAGAGAGTTTCACCAGTTTGGAATTGAGAATTTTGGTTCTTCTTCGCCTGTGACAGATGCTGAGGTAATTTCACTTGCTTACAATTTTTTTACAAGCATTGGGCTTGACAATATTACTGTGAATATCAACAGCATCGGGTGTCCTGTGTGCAGGAAGGAGTATGTGAAAAATTTAAAAGAGTATTTTTCAGCAAATTCTCAAAAGCTTTGTGCTACCTGCCATCAGAGGCTTGATAAAAACCCCATGAGAATTTTGGACTGCAAGGAAGAAAATTGCAAGCTGGTTGCAAAAGACGCACCAAAACCAATTGATTATCTTTGTGATGATTGTAAAAACCATTTTGAAAAGGTAAAGACTTACTTGGATTCAGCTATGGTTGCTTACAAGGTTGACCCATTTATTGTTCGCGGCTTGGACTACTACACCAAAACGGTTTTTGAGGTTGTGGTTACAGTCTCCGATAAAGAGCTTGCAATCTGCGGTGGTGGAAGATATGACAATTTAATAGAACAAATAGGAGGACCGTCTATTGCTGGAATTGGTTTTGCAATAGGTGTTGAGAGGCTTTTGATGCTGCTTGAACAAAATGGGCTTCTTCCGGTAAAACCACAAATTCCAGAAGTGTTTGTGGCAGTTGTAGGAGACAATAGTATCAGGAAGGCTTTTGAAATTGCAAATAAGCTCAGATTTGAAGGAATTTCAACTGTAATTGAAGAGATGTCAAGAAGTTTAAAATCCCAGATGAAATATGCTGATAAGCTTGGTTGCCAGTTTTCTATAATCATTGGAGACGACGAAATTGCAAAAGGTGTTTGCAAAATTAGAAATATGAGGACATCTTCAGAGGAGATAGTTGAAATAAAAAATGCTTGCCACTATTTGAAAAAACAAGTTCAAAAATAACAAGGATGTTTTTGTAACTTTTAAAATTTTCAAAGAAGGTGATAGGTGTGGAAAGTATTAAGGACTTTAAAAGAACAAAATACTGTGGAGAAGTGTCGCTTGAGGATGTTGGAAAAGAGGTTGTGCTAACAGGTTGGGTTGATACAAGACGTGACCTTGGCGGCATAATATTTGTTGATTTGAGGGATAGGACTGGTATTGTACAGGTTGTCTTTGATGAGAAGATGGGGGAAGAACTTTTAGACAAAGCTGACTCATTAAGGTCCGAATACTGTATTGGTATTAGAGGTATTGTTGAAAAAAGACCACCTGAGACAATAAACCCTAAAATCAAAACTGGTGAGGTTGAGGTAAGGGCACAAGAACTCAGGATATTTAGCAAGTCCGAAACCCCGCCATTCCCAATTGAAGAGGGGATAAATGTAAATGAAGCTGTAAGGCTAAAGTATAGATATCTTGATCTTAGAAGACCTGATATGCAAAAAAACTTAATGTTTAGACACAAACTTTATCAAGTGGTTAGAAACTTTTTATCCCAAAACGGTTTTATAGAGATAGAAACCCCCATGCTTACAAAATCCACTCCAGAAGGTGCAAGGGATTATTTAGTTCCGAGCAGAATATTTCCGGGAAAATTTTTTGCACTGCCACAATCGCCGCAGCTTTTCAAACAGCTTTTAATGGTTGCAGGGTTTGATAGATATTTTCAGATTGTGAAATGTTTTAGAGACGAAGACTTGCGAGCAGACAGACAACCTGAGTTTACCCAGATAGACATTGAGATGTCATTTGTTGACGTAGATGATGTAATTGAAATAAATGAAAGATTACTACAGACCATTTTTGGAGAGATGCTGGGGATAGACTTAAAACTTCCTTTACCACGACTTACTTACAAGGAAGCGATGGAAAGATTTGGTTCAGATAAACCAGATACCCGTTTTGGAATGGAGCTTGTAAACCTCACTGATATTGCAAAAAATTGCGAGTTCAAAGTTTTTGCAGATGCGGCAAACAAGGGTGGTTCTGTCCGAGCTATCAATGCAAAGGGATGTGCGATTACATTTTCAAGGCGTGAGATAGATGCCTTGGTTGAGTATGCTAAGAATTTTGGAGCAAAAGGACTTGCCTGGATAGCAGTTGAAAGTGATGGGTTAAAATCGCCAATTGTTAAGTTTTTAAAGGAAGAAGAGATAAATGAGATTCTAAAAAGACTTGGTGCAGAAGTTGGGGACCTTCTTTTGTTCTCAGCAGACAAAGACGAGATTGTATTTGACGTTCTTGGAAATATCAGACTTGAGATTGCAAGGAAATTAAACCTTCTTGACAAGTCCAAATTCAATCTATTGTGGGTGACCGAATTTCCTCTATTTGAGTACTCAGAAGAAGAAGGAAGGTATGTAGCAAAGCACCATCCATTTACATCGCCTATGGACGAGGACATAGAGTTTTTGGAGACAGACCCGGCAAAAGTCAGGTCCAAAGCGTATGACATTGTTCTAAATGGAACAGAGATTGGTGGTGGTTCTATCAGAATTCACTCAACAGAGTTACAAAAGAGGATGTTCAAGGCACTTGGCTTTACTGAAGAACGTGCACAAGACAGGTTTGGATTTTTGCTTGAGGCGTTCAAATATGGAACACCGCCACATGGCGGAATTGCATATGGGTTTGATAGACTCTGTATGCTTCTTTTAGGACTTGATTCGATAAGAGATACAATCGCATTCCCAAAAGTAAAGGATTCTTCATGTCCGCTCACAGATGCGCCATCAGAGGTTGAACCCAAACAGCTTCGCGAACTTCACATCAAAGTTGATGTTGTAAAATAACAAGAATTTTTCACGGCTCCATGTCCCTAAAAAAGCTGAAAATTTTTGGTGGGACAGGAGCCTTATTTTTTTGCAAAATTTTTACCATGTCTTAGAGCAAGATGTTACAAATATCAGATCAAAAATTTAAAACAGATATGAAAGTTTTTTAGTTCACTATTTCCTATAGTATGGATTATATTATTTATACACTATATAACAAAATAGTAATGATTAAAGGGGAGGAAATACAATTATGAAAAGAACTATTTTAAGATTTAGTAAATTCTTAAAAATAGTGATTTTAATTACTTTCACTTTGCAAATATTTACTGTGTTTGCTAAGAATACACCATATGAAAGTAGGAAATATCCACACCTTCTTGGTAACCAAGCGGTGAAAAAACCATCAGTTGCTGGCAGGCTCCGTATTATCGAAAAGAACGGTAAAAAGTATTTAGCTGACAAGAAAGGCGAAATAATTCAGCTTCGTGGCATGAGCACGCATGGACTCCAGTGGTATGGTGACATTGTAAACAGAAATGCGTTTGCTGCTCTTTCAAAAGATTGGGGATGCAATGTTATAAGGCTTGCGATGTATGTGGGTGAAGGTGGTTATGCTTCAAATCCAGGCATTAAAGAAAAAGTTGTAAAGGGAATAAAACTTGCAATTGAAAATGACATGTATGTGATTGTTGACTGGCATGTGTTAAATCCAGGCGACCCGAATGCCCAAATTTATAAAAGAGCAAAAGACTTTTTCAAAGAGATAGCTACAAGTTTTCCCAATGACTATCACATAATATATGAACTTTGTAATGAACCGAATCCAAATGAGCCGGGAGTAGAAAATAGCTTGGATGGTTGGAAAAAGGTAAAGGCTTATGCGCAGTCCATCATAAAAATGCTCAGAAGTTTGGGGAATCAGAACATTATAATTGTAGGTTCGCCCAATTGGAGTCAAAGACCCGACTTTGCAATTCAAGATCCTATAGACGATAAAAACGTTATGTATTCAGTACATTTTTATTCTGGGTCTCATCCTGTAGGTGGGTATGTTTTTGAAAACATGAAAAAGGCATTTGAAAATGGTGTGCCAATTTTTGTGAGCGAATGGGGAACAAGTTTGGCAAGCGGTGATGGTGGACCATATCTTGATGAGGCGGATAAGTGGCTTGAGTATTTAAATGCAAACTATATTAGCTGGGTGAACTGGTCACTATCAAACAAAAATGAAACATCAGCTGCTTTTGTCCCGTATGTTAGTGGCATGCATTATGCCACTTCACTTGATCCTGGCAATGATAAGAAGTGGGATATGAAAGAGCTTAGTATATCCGGAGAGTATGTGAGAGCACGGATAAAAGGGATTGCATATAACCCTATAAAGAGAGACAAAGGAATAAAATGTCCTTTTAAAGATCTCAATGAAGATAATATTTTTTATGAACAAGTAGTAAAACTTTATTCAAAAGGAATTATAAAAGGTACTTTATCTTCTAAGTATTTGCCTGATAAAAACATCACAAGGGCTGAACTTGCTGCACTATGTGTAAGATTATTGAATCTGAAAATTGAAAAATATGACGGCAGGTTTTCTGATGTAAAAAGTAGTGACTGGTACGCAGATGTGGTTTATACAGCATATAAAAATGGTTTGTTTAAACAAGAAGAAGAAAAGAAATTTTTCCCTGAAAGAATCACTAAAAGAGAAGAAGTAGCTACTTTGGCAATCGAAGTATACAAAAGATTGATAGGTAAATTAGAGGTTAACGTGGATGATATTCAAGTTGTCGACGAAGACCTTATAAAGCCTCAATATAGAGAGTGTGTGAAATTAGCAGTTTATCTTGGTATTATTGACTTGGATTCAGACGGAACCTTTGCACCAAGTAAGAGCGTTTCGAGAGGGGAGGCAGCAACAATTTTTTATAATGTTTTGAACTTAGCAGGCAAGCTATGATACATGAAATTGAAAAAATTTTTTAACAAAAAGTTGCCGGCTAAATGCTGGCAGCTATTTTTATATTATTTTGACCCTTCAATATGACAAAATATTGCACATCATAATATCAATAATTCACAAAAAGACTGCAATTTTGTCAATTCATTTTGAGAAAAACAGGATGTAAACTATAATCGAAAACCTCAAGAAAAACCAAGTCAAAAGTTTCAATAAAAAAACTCGAGAAAGGAGACGGCATCAAAAATGGCAAACGGTCAGCGCACATATCGAAGCGGGTTTTTGAGAGAACTTAACAAGAACTTTCCGCTGTTTTTAATGGCACTGCCAGGAGTCTTACTTTTGATAGCATTTTCTTACTTACCTCTGTTTGGGCTTATCATTGCATTCAAAGATGTGCACTATGATTTGGGTATACTCAAAAGTCCGTGGGTGGGTCTGAAGAATTTTGAGTTTCTTTTCAAAACACCTGATGCTTTTATTATTACAAGAAACACCCTTCTTTATAACTTTGCATTTATAGTCTTTGGGAACTTGGCGGCAATAGCAACAGCTATTGCACTGAGCGAAATGAGAGCAAGATTTATGGCGAAGTTCTACCAGTCAGTGATGTTTTTACCATACTTTTTGTCGTGGGTTGTTGTTGCATATATGGCATTTGCATTTTTAAGTATAGACTTGGGAATTCTCAACACAATGATTCTTCCAAAATTGGGCTTGCAGCCAATTGCTTGGTACTTTGAAACAAAACCGTGGCCTGTGATATTGATACTTGCAAACCTGTGGAAATATACAGGTTACAATGCAGTCATATATTTAGCAGCAATTACAGGAATTGACCCTGAATATTATGAAGCGGCTTTGATTGATGGTGCATCAAAATGGCAGCAGATAAGACACATTACAATTCCGCTTTTGTCACCGCTTGTTGTTGTACTTGTTCTGCTCGGAATAGGCAGAATCTTTTATGCAGACTTTGGACTTTTTTATCAGCTTCCAATGAACAGCGGTGCTCTTTTTGATGTCACAAATGTTATTGACACTTATGTTTATAGGACTCTCATGGGCATGAACGATATAGGAATGGCATCTGCCGCAAGTTTTTATCAGTCAATAATGGGATTTATTCTGGTGCTCACATCCAATCTCATCGTTCGCAGACTTGACCCAGAAAAAGCACTGTTTTAAGGAAAAGACTTTTGTGGGCAAACAAACAGCATGGAAAGGTGATGATAAAGTATGCACACAAAGAGCAGATTTTTACAAATATCTATGTTTTCAGAAGTGATTCTGCACATCTTTTTCGGAATTGTAACACTTGCGTGTCTGGTTCCACTATGGGCTGTTATAGCGATTTCTCTGAGCGATGACAACAAAATCAGACAAAGTGGATATAGATTGTGGCCAGTTGGTCTTAGTACAAAGTCGTATGAGTTTGTGGTATCTCAAGGTAAAGCAATTTGGCATGCATATGGCATTACTATATTTGTAACTTTAGTTGGAACAGTGTTGTGTGTACTGGTTGTTTCAATGTACGCTTATATTCTGTTCAGAAAAGATTTTAAATACAGAAAATTTTTCACATTCTTCGGTTTTTTCACAATGCTAATCAATGCTGGGCTTGTTCCGTGGTATATAGTTTGTGTAAATGTTCTTCACTTAAAAAACACAATATATGCGTTAATTTTGCCTTATGTAATGAATATGTGGTATGTACTGATTTTTAGAACATATCTTTCGATGTCTTTGCCTGATTCTATCATAGAGTCAGCTAAGATTGACGGTGCGGGTGAGTTTACAACATTTTTCAGGATTGTTATACCACTTGTAAAGCCAGGTCTTGCTACAATTGCACTGTTTGCAGCTATAACGTACTGGAATGACTGGTGGCTCCCATTTATGTTAGTAGAAACAGAAAAGCTTTATAATCTTCAATACATGATGTACAGAGTTCAACAAAAAATCCAGTATTTAGCAGAAATTGCAGGTAAACTTGGAGCATCAGGTATAGTTCCTACTGACTTGCCGACAGAGTCGGCACGAATGGCAATGGCTGTTTTAGGAATGGGACCTATAGTTTTAGCTTACCCGTTTTTCCAACGTTATTTTGTACAAGGTCTTACAATTGGTGCTATCAAAGGTTAGAGTGATAAGTTAAAATGGGGTATAAGCTTCAGAGTTGACGATTTAAGTCAACATTCTGAAGCTTATATACAAAAAAATCAAATTGTAGGAGGTTGGTTTTTGTGAAACTCAAAAAGTTTTTTGTAATGATGCTTGTTGTGGCTTTTGTGCTCACAAGTGTGATTGGTGTTGTCACTGGGCTTGGTGCATCTTCTTCAAAGCTTCCTTATGTTAAGCTTACTTGGTACGTTATTGGAACTCCACAAAAAGACTGGGATTTAATCAACCAAAAAGTTAATGAGTACATCAAACCAAAGCTCAATGCTGAAATCAAAATGACAATGTTTGACTGGGGCGAGTACAATGATAAGCTCCAGACAAAAATTGCAGCTGGTGAGCCATTTGACATTTGTTTTACAGCTATCTGGACAAACAACTACAGAACGAACGTAGCAAAAGGAGCATTCTTGCCACTCAACAAACCAGGAAATGACCTTCTTTCAAAGTATGCTCCAAAAACTAAAAAACTTCTTGGTGATGATTTTATTAGTGGTGCTTCCATTAACGGAATCTTGTATGCAATTCCTGCAAACAAAGAAAAAGCTCACAACTGGGGTTTCATTGTAAGAATGGACTTGGTAAAGAAGTATAAATTAGATGATATGTTCAAAAAGGTTAAAAAGTTAGAAGATTTAGAGCCATACCTCAAGATAATCAAACAAAAAGAGCCAGGCGTATATCCGCTTGGGGCATATGCTGGTGAGTCGCCAAGATTCCTTTTGGATTGGGACAAAGTTGTAGATGATGACGTTCCTGTTTCGCTTTATCCAAATAATAAGAGTACAAAGATTGTGAATGAGCTTGAGCAGCCAAATACAAAAGCTCTCTTTAAGACAGTTAGAAAATATTACTTGGCTGGTTACATCAGAAAAGATGCAGCAAGCGTAACAGACTGGATGTCTGATTTGAAAGCAGGTAAAGTTTTTGTAATGCCACAATCGCTAAAAACCTGGCAAAGATGCTGAAATGTCAATTTCAACAGGCTATCAATGGAAACAGATAGATATAACACCACCTGTTATGTCAACAAGAGAATGTATTGGTTCAATGCAGGCAATCAATGCAAAGTCCAAGAATCCAGAAAGAGCTTTGATGTCCTTGAGCTTTTCAATACAGACAAATATCTTAACAACCTTGTAAACTTTGGTATTGAAGGTCAACACTATGTATTTAAAGACAAAGCAAAAGGCATCATTGCTCCTGGACCAAAAGCAAAAGACTACAGCCCTGGTCTTGGTTGGATGTTTGGAAATCAGTTTATAAACTACATCTATGAAAATGAAGACCCGAACAAGTGGAAGAACTTTGAAGAGTATAACAAAAAAGCATTGCCGCTTCTGAGCCTGGGATTCAACTTTGATGACTCAAAAGTAAAAACACAG
>Ga0063234_129_pt1 | contig 25759 bp, 20 predicted proteins | sample YelNatPoosite3B9_FD_62394 | JGI IMG/M metagenome (GOLD analysis project Ga0063234, IMG submission 62394) | Hot spring thermophilic microbial communities from Obsidian Pool, Yellowstone National Park, USA - site 3 B9 (version 2) (version 2) | ecosystem: Environmental > Aquatic > Thermal springs > Hot...
AAAAAAACCTAATACCACGTCCTGCACATTGGAGTTTTGATTTACAGCATTGTATAGTGCAGTTTCATTTAACCTTCCCATGTTTATTATTTTTTCTGCTAGTGCCGTGTTCAGATTGCTTATTGTCTTAAGCACAAGATATGAACTGTCTGTTGCAAATTTTCCAACGAAGAACATTAGTATTGGTTTTAAAAACCCTTCTAGCGTCATTACTTCAAAATATACAGAACTTTTAAGCATATTCAAAACAAAAAATAGTGCTATCAAAGAATACGCGAGAGGCTTAGTCACATTTAAGATTTGATTTATTATGTTGTTTAAGTCGTTCTGCATGAATATTACATCATCGCTTTCTATTTTTTCTCTGACATAGTTTGTTATGTGGTCTAAATAAAAGAATACACTTCCTATAATTGCTTTCCTGAATTCTGTAGACATTTTATTAATAATTTCTTCTACTATCACTTTTGGTAGATTTACTATTGTGTCTATTAATTCTTTTAACTTTCCAAGTATACTACTGCTATTGTCATTTTCGTCATTTCCATTATTGTTTTCACTATTAGTCGCGAACACTGTAATAATACTCAGCGCAATTGATATCAGTAGTAAAATACTAATTCCTCTAATTATATACCTCCTCAAACAGATCAGCCACCTTTGTTGTTATCATTTTGTATAATTTTGAATCTTTTGGAAATCTGTCGGCAAAAGGAACTACGCTATTTTTTACAATCATTATTCCGCTGCCCTCTTCAGGGTCTATAACGTAACTAAGCTGATATGGAGACAGCTTTAAAAGTTTCGCAAGCTCCTCCCTGTCAGTCGGAGCTTGGTTGAATATCAGTAAAAATTCAGAGTTTGCAAGCATAAGTTTTGCTGTTTCACTTCTCAGAATTTCTTCGACGTTCTGTGTTATCCCAGTTGGAATACCCCTCTTTTTTTGACTTCGTTTATAAAACTCTTTAAAAAATTCAGCTACATATTCGTGAGAGAAAACATGTAAAACTCGTCAATATAAACCCACGTCCTTTTCTTTTTTTCCCAGTTTGTGCACAGTCTATTCCATATGAAGTCTAATACCATTAACATTCCTATACCCTTCAGTTGCTTGCCCAAATCTCTGATGTTAAACACCGTGAATCTGTTTTTTACATCAACATTTGTTCTATGTGAAAACATGTTCAAAGAACCGTTTACGTAAAGCTCAAGAGCTAATGCAATGTCTTTTGCTTCAGCTTCCGGTTGTTTTATAAGAATATTGTAAAAATCTTTTAAAGTTGGCATATCGTCTATTTTTATGTTTGCATTTTCATATTTAGAGTACGTTAATTTAACACATCTATCAATTATTGACTTGTCAACAGCTTTTAATGAACCGAGGAGACTTTCGCAAAATCCGAGTATGAACTCTGATTTTGTCATGACTGGGTTTTCTCCAGCGCCGTAGTCTTCTGAAATGTCGAACGGATTTATGTAGTTTTCACTATCTGTAGATATTCTTATGACTTCTCCTCCAAAGTTTTCACAAAGTGTAATATACTCACCCTCTGGATCTACCACAAGAATATCATCATCAGTAGATAATAAAACATTAATTATCTCTCTTTTTGCTGCGAAGCTCTTACCCGAGCGAGGTCGTCCAAGTATAAACCCTGCTGGATTTTCAAGCTTTTTTCTGTTTAGAATTATTAATCCTTTTGTAATCTGATTAATTCCATAGTAGAACCCGTCATCGTCGAGAATATCATCCATCGAGTACGGCATAAATATCGCAGTCGAGTCCGTAAGAAGTGTTCTTTTTATGCCCACTTTATTGTAGCCGATAGGGAGAACACTTGCAAATGCCTCTTCTTGTTGATGATTTAGTGTATTGATTATTACCAAGTGTCTTTTACACGTGTTTATCAATTTCAACGTTCTTTCGTTTAATTCTTCGTAACTGTCAGCATATATTGCCATGTAGATTGATACGTCAAACATCTTTTTATTCTTACTTGTCAGTTCATCGAGCAGTTTGTTTGTTTCTTCTATTGCTTTTCTTAGCTCATAAGGTATATAAGGGTTCAAATTAAATCTGTCTCTTTTCGTATACTGAAGCTTATTCGTTTCTAAGTTTGTGAGTTTCTTGCGCAAAAAATCAACAGCTTTTGCTGATTCTATAGGTTCAATATGCATGGTTATAGTTACAGAAAATGGCAGTTCAAGAATGTCATGTATAAAAGTATCTTTCAGCGATGTTGCTAAATCTTTTACAAACAAACATCTAACGAGATTATCTCCCATTTGAAAATGATTAATCTTAAACTTAAACGAAGGTGGAGCTATTAAGTCCTTTACACTCATTCCCTTTGCAAACAGATTGTCTATTCTAAAATCTTTTAATTCCCGCTTCCCTGGATTCAAAATGTAGTACAAACTTTCAATAACCTCTTCTGCAGAAATATTTTTTATATCACTTCCAAGCTTTTTGAATTGTGTAGAAAGATTATTATACATGCTCATTAATCTTTCATGTGCTGTCTCAACATTGTTTGCCATTGTCGTTAGAGTGAGAAATAATTCTTTTTTTGCTGTTCTGTTCTTCGACTCATAAATTTTCTCTTTTAAAATTTCGTTATATTCATCTCTCAGCTCTTCAAAATTCGTTTTGTTTTTAATTAGAACCTTCTCAGCTAAATCCTCAACATTCACTGTAGTATTGTTTATAGTTATCTGAATTTTTTCGTCAAGTGAATTTAAAATAGAGCAATACTTTGAGAATATAGAGTTTTTTTCTTCATCCCTCGCGAGGATATAGTTGATATTTTTCATCAAGCATACAAGAGAATATTCATTTCGATTCAGTTTATTATACCGTTTGAATATATTTCAAGAAAAGGAATTGTTTGTTGTGCAGTCCTGGGAATAGTCATTTTTAGTCTGTCATTTTTTTTGAAAATAGAAAACATCTTTTTAGTCTTTCCTCCTACTTAACGAAATAGGTATATCCAGTTGCAATTGCAACCACACCCAAACCTGCAGCAAGAGTTCTTAAACCCCTATATTTTTTGATCGGGGTCTTCGTTTTTAAAGCCCATAAATGTCTGAACTCCTCCAAATAAAAAAACTATACCACCTATAGCTTTAAAAATATTCGCTATCCATTTAGTAATATCCGAAAGAGCTGTAACAGAATTCGGATCAAGCGGATTTGATTCTGCAAATACACTAATCGCAGCAAATAGCATTACTGAGCATACTATACCCGCCATCAGCTTTTTATTAATTTTTACTCTTTCTCTCATAACAACTCCTCCTAAAATATCAAATTTTATTGGTGCTATCACTTATTCAATTATATCATAAACAATTTTTTGATTCAAAGTTTTTTTGGTGAACTACCATCCACCTAAAGAGGTGGAGGCTTCGTGAGAAGTTTGGTAGCAGCTAAGCTACCCTTATTCTCACAGGGTGGTTCACACACCCACTACTGACTATCTGCTTCTTTGCAGACTCGCCAGCTACCTTCGCAAGTATATTTAGCGCTCCATTTATATCTGCATTTACTACATACCCACAATCTTTGCACACGTATAGCCCTCTGTGCTTCCTGTTACTTTTCTCGACTGTCCCCACACCTGTTACATCTCTGCGAAGTGTAACTCTCGTCCACTTCTACATACTCTAAACCATAATATTCACACTTTGCTTCTAACTTTCTCTTGAACCTTTCATATGGTATGTTCACAAAGTTTTGATTGTTTACAGCCCCAAGATTTATTTTCTGCTTTATATCTTTCATTTCCCCAATAACTACTGTACCTATTTGATTGTTCAGACAATGCTTGATTATATAATTGACAGCTTGATTCAAAAAGTTGTCAATTATATGCTGTCTTCTAAGACAAATCCGAGCAAGTTTTTTACCGTATTTAATATTTTGCTTGCTATATATCGACTGGAGTCTTGCCTTTTGTTTGTTATACCATCGGTTGACTGATTTTATATACCTGCCTTCTATTAAAAAGGCAGTCCCGATGGTATCAACTACTGCTGCAAAATTGTCAAGACCTAAATCTATTGATAAGTACCTGCTTTTATCAAGATTATAATTCTGTTCTTCTTCTTCATACACATACTCAATCTCAAACCATTTGCCATGAAACCTTGGCACTATCCTGACTTCTTTTATCTTTTTGCCTCTAATGTTTTGTGGCAGGTCAAAATACAAATACCTTACTCCAAATTCCTTGTAGAAATTTCTGCCAAGACTGAGTCTCAGTTTATTCCCTTCTACCTTGAACTGGTCTTTAGGAAAAACAATCTGGTACATCCCTTCCTTTGGCAGGTATGTCGGTATTGAAATTTTTTTATCTATTCTCCCTTCTTTTTTAGCTTTCAAAAGACTTAAAAAAGATTTAAAAGCTTCGTCCACAGAAATAAGAGTTTGCTGGGCAACCTGAGAAGGCAAAAGTCTGTAATTTTCGTTTTCCTTTACAAGATGATATACGCTTTCATATGGCAGATATTCCTGAGTTTTAAAATAGTGTTGCCTTATATGATACAAAGCATAGTTGTACAAGTTTTTAGAAAAGTGACATAACATACGCAGAAGTTTGTATGTTTGTTTGTCACATCTTATATGATTTTTCTGTGTTTTGTACATCTGAAATCACCCAAAAATATTGTATCATACTTTTAGCAATTCATCTCCCACCTTAAAGAGGTGGGAGTCTTCTTGCTAAATTTTTGATAAAATAGACATATAATAAAGAGAAAGCGGGTTGTATAGTTGTGGCAGTGAAAAACAGAAAAGTTCTAGGTATTGCTATTGACAAAAAAACATATGAAAAACTAAAAGAATTGTCCATGCTAACGACAAAACCTATGTCGAGACTTTTAGACATTGCTATAAATGAATTGTATGAGAAATTTAAAAGAGAAGGTAAAACATAAACAATGCTTGTACAAAATATAAAAAAAATTTTATAATAGAAATGATAGTGACAAAAAAAAGAAAAGAGGGTGTTAACAGCTACATCCTCTTTTCTACAAAAATTTAAAAGAAAGGAGTGACTAATCATGTCACTATCTAAGACAATTATATCACTTGACGACGGATACATCTACTATCCTAAACTAACAAAAATCTGTCGTCAAGTCACAGCGGTTATTTTTATGTGCAACCTTTTGAGGTGGACAGGCAAGCAAAGAGATCCAGAGGGCTGGATTTACAAAACTCAAGCCGAAATTGAAGAAGAAACAGGTTTGTCAAGGAGAGAGCAAGAAACTGCGAGAAAAACGCTAAAAGCTCTTGGATTTTTAGAAGAGAAATACAAGGGAATACCTCGAAAGCTTTACTATCGTCTCAACCTTGAGGCAATCGACAAAGCCTGGAATGAATACATAGGAAATAATGATGATAACAATGACCCTAATGATTCACCAAGGGGCAAAAACGAGGGCAATGAAATTGAAGAAGATACTGTTCACACCGAAGATATTGCTTTAGAAGAACCTGCGGATTCAGTAAAATCGATAATGGCGGAAACCGACATTATTACATGCACAAATTGTACATGCAGGGATGTCGGAAATGTGCAGACTAATACATATAATAACAACAATATTAATAGTGTGTGTGTGAATACCGCCAACGAACAACAAAAAATGGGAAACAAAGTATATACAGAATTGGATGACAAGTTGATAAGCAAGTTAGTAAAACACGAAATAGCTTTAAACATCATTGAACAAATTCTGAATACAGATGATGAGAAAAAGAAAAATCTACTAAAAGTTATAGAGAGTCAATACTTCCAATCAAAAGTTCTCAACAAAACTGCATTTTTAATCAGTTGCATCCGTAACAATTGGAGCTTCGCAGACATTGCTAATTCTAAAGATAGCTCTAAAGATAGCTTTAAAAATAGCTTTAAAAATAGCTCTAAAAATATAACAAAAAATTTGCTTGTGGAAGAAAGGGACCCCAGCATATATCTAGAGATGGAAAAACTTTACAAGCAATATATCAGAGAAGGAGCAGAAAACATTAATGAAAACATTGATGTGAAATCACTGTTTAGTTCAATGTGAACTACCATCCACCTAAAGAGGAGGTGGGAGTCTTCTTGCTAAATTTTTGATAACTAAAAAAGAGTGAGGTCTCTGGCCCGCTTTTTTGTGCAACAGCTAACGACATGAGAAAAAAAACAGCAGCTAACGACAAAAAAACCTAACGTGAGCTCCAAACTAACGCCCGCAAAAAACTAAGAGAGAAAGATTCTGATTCTAATTCTTGCGGGTGTTAATGTAGAGCTTTTCGTTAGGCAGTGTTTAGCGTTAGCTGTTATTCCGTTTTGTTGTTAACTCTTGAATGAAGTTTTTAAATTTTTCATCGTGCAGAAGCAGCTCTTTAATTTTACTTGCTGTTTCTTGGTCTTTTATACCAGCTGAGTAAAATATTGCTCCTATTTCTATTAATTTCTTTGTTCGTGTCTTTCGTTCTTGTTCTTTCAATTTGTTTTGTATGAGCTGCTTTTGTGCTTTCAATTGAGAGATTTTTTCGTCAATGCTCTTTAGTTTTTCTTCAAGATTTTTTGCCATTGTCAGCACCTGCCGTTTTTGCGAGTATTGCCTTCTACTGTTTGTGAATTGCTTTTAGCCTTTTGCGTGGCATTTTTAATTATGTTCTCAACTTTTTTGTCTTCTTTTTCAATTAGAGCTTTATCTTTTTCGTTTAACATTTGTTTAGCTTTTGATTGTAGTTCTTTAATTTCTCCTTCGTATTCTTCTTTGAGGTTGTATTTTTTGAGTTTTTCTATTATTTTATTAGTCCACTCGATGAATTTTTTATATTCTTCTAAGCTCCATTTTTTGTTTCGTTCTTCAATAATTGCAGGTATACAGCTTTTGCTTTGATCTGGTTCACTGCTAAATAGTAGTTTGCCATCCCTAGTAAAGATTTCTATTCTATTACATAGCTTTTCTTTCTCTATAATTTCTATTGTTTTTAACATACCGGAGAGTGCTTCGTCATGGTATTTTTTTTCAGAAAATCTTGCTATTTCTTTTTGTTCAGATTCAAATTGTTCTATGTATCTTGAATAGATTGCAGTTCTGCTTATAAGTTCATTTACTGCGACAACTCTCAAGAACGTTTCGTAACCTAATTGTTTTAACTTTTTCATTGTTTCGCAAATCTGAGGAGTTCTTAAAGTTCCTTCGAAGATAATGTTAAATTTCTTATTCATAGCTTCTTCAAAGATTTTTCGTGTCCATTCTCTTACGTCTGGATCTGTTAACCTTGCAAATAGTTTATCATGACGTTTAAATATTTCTTCAGCTTTTGGATGACGTATTCTGTAATCGTCACCATTTATTTTTACAACGTTACCGTCTTTAAAAAGTTCATTTTCTGATAATGTAATTATTTTACTTTTTCCTGCGCCGGGTTGTCCGCCAAGAATGACTATTTTAGGGTTTGATACGGGTGTTTTATCTGAAAAGATATTATCTCTTAATTCTTTTAAAATTTCGTCATGCGTTTTTTCATCTAACTTGTAGATAAGTTCATCCATTGGTTCAACTCCTTTTGCCTTTATAAGATCTCTACAAAACTTGACTTGTTTTTGGAGATTAGATTTGAAAGTATAGCGTATATGTTGTAAGCTCTTTCGATGGTGTCCTTGTTTCCTCTGTATGCTTCATCTCTTTCTTTCCAGAGAGTAGCTATAAGTTTGCTAAGTTTTTCAATTTTTCGCTTTTTATCTTCTTCGTTGAGATTTGAGTTTTTAATGTTGATTTTTATATTTGTAAGTTTACCTGCAAGGCTGCATATCAAGTCAATACCAACTTCGTGTTTAATATCCTCTTGGATGCTTTCAAAATCGATCATCATTATCCACCTCCTTGATTAAAGTATAACATTTTTAAATAAAGATACGCAAGTGTTTGTTAGAAAAAATGTTATGTTGCGTTAGGTTGAAATAACGTTAGTCATGTGTTAAAATTTCTGTTAAGCGCACTTATACATTGCAACACTAACGTGTTGCAATGTTGTACATTGAGCTAACGCTTCAATGGAGGTGAAAAACAAGATGGCAATCTATCATTTTTCTGTACAAGTAATATCTCGTTCGCAAGGAAAAAGTTCAGTAGCAGCAGCTGCATATAGAGCTGGAGAAAAAATAAAAGACGAAAGAACAGGAAAAATATATGACTACAGTTCCAGGGACAAGGATAAAATTGATAAGATAATACTTGCACCAAAATGCGCACCAGACTGGGTATACGATAGAAAAAAACTTTGGAATGAGGTTGAAAAAGCTGAAAAAAGAAAAGATGCACAGCTGGCAAGGGAAATAAACATAGCTCTGCCGCGGGAGTTAAGTATTGAAGAAAATAAAAAGCTTGCAATAGAATTTTGCAATGATGTATTTGTAAAAGAAGGAATGATAGCTGATATATGTTTTCATTTTGACAATGCTAATAACCCACACTTTCATGTTATGTTGACTATGAGAGAAATAAATGAAAGTGGATTTGGGAAGAAGAATAGAACGTGGAATGATAAAAATAAACTTGAGCTCTGGCGTGAAAAATGGGCAGAATATATGAATAAATACTTAGAAAAGAACGGTGTCAGAGAGAAAGTATCTCATTTGAGTTACCTGAAGCAAGGAATTGACAGGATACCGACAGTTCACATTGGACCCAAGAGAAAACATATGGCTGAAAAAGGTTTTATGTTTGATGTATTTAAAAAAAATGCATACAAGAAAAGATACAATGATGTTGTAAATGAGCTTGAAGAATTAGAAAAGAGAAAAGAAATATACGAGAAGCAGAAAAGAGATATATTAAATGCAAGGAGGATAAAATGCGATGAGGTTATAAGGTACTGGGCTTTTAAAAATTATGGGTACAGGTTCTTAAGACATGCGGATTTGAATCAAATAAAGAAGATTGCAAGAGCACAAAAAAAGTATAATCAGAAAATGACAATTACAGTTGTTAAGATGCTTGTTGATGAGCTCAGAACTCTTAAGCTTGAAAGGGAAAAGTTGGTAAAAGAAATTGATAAGATTAGAAATTTGCAAGTACTTGCTGTAAAACTAAACGAACTTGAAGAAAAGAAGAATAGTATAACGGGATTAAAGAAATTGTTCAGAAAAAGAGAAATAGAAGAAATTGAGAGAAAAATAACAGAGCTGAAAAATAAGATTGCGCGTGATGGAGTTGAAGCTGAGAAAATAGCAGCTGAAATAAGAAAGCTTGAGGAAAAAATAGACTTTTTGAGTGATGCAGAAGAATTGCAAAGAATATATACAAATTTAAGAGCTGAAGAAAAGAGGCAAAGTAAAGAACGAAGAAGATACAATTCAAGATAGGAGGGATAGTTTTGAAGAATGTTGTGAAAAATGAGAAAAAAAGAAGTGATTTTTTATTTTATGTGGTATTGATTTTGTTCATAGCAGCAATTGATGTTTTTTTAGTGCTACACTATTCAAAAGTTGATTTAGTTTATAAAAATAAAACGCTCATTGAGAAGATAAAAATTTTTCAAGAGTTTATATTAGAAAGACCGACGGATGTAGATTTAAGTAAAGAAAACTTGAACAACTTTATACAAATTCAGAAAAAGCTCTTTTTATTTTACTTAGTTTTGCCGATTTTGTTTGCGTTAATGAATCAGAACGTGAAAAAAGGAGAGTTTCACAAAATAGAACATGGTTCAGCTGAGTGGGCAAAAGGGAAAGAATTAGATGTATTCAGAAAGGATAAAGGAGGCATAATAATAGGACATAATCTTTACATTCCAATGGATTTTGACATAAATTTTAATCAACTTGTTATAGGTGGACCAGGTTCAGGAAAGTCATTTAGGAAAGTTAAGCCTGACATATTACAAGCAAATGCAAATTACATAATAACCGATCCAAAGGGAGAGCTGTTCAGAGACACAGCAAAATTTCTCGAAAAAAATGGTTATGAAATAAAGGTTTTAAATCTTGTTGAACCGAGGTATTCTATGCAATTTAACCCTTTTAAATATGTCAGGGACGAAAAAGATATTGTAATACTTGCAGAGACGTTTATGAAAAATACAGAAGGTAAAGTACAGAATACAGACAAAGACTTCTGGTACAAAGCAGAACTTTCATTGTTACAAGCTTTAATGTTTTATGTTAACAGTGAACTATCAGAAGAAGAAAGAAATTTTAATTCTGTATTTAAGCTGTTGACAGCAAGCGAAGACTCGAGGGTTTTGGATGTAATATTTGAAGATCTTGAAAGAGAGAATCCTGATCATGTAGCTTTGAGAGCTTACAAGACATTTAAGCTTGCTGCTCAAGCTCCAGAGACAGTTGCAGGAATACTTGTAGGATTGGGTGTTAGATTTACGTCAATAATGACTCAAGAAATACAAAAACTTTTAGAAGATGACGAAATGAATCTTGAAGACATGTCAGATAAAAAAGTTGCAATATACGTGATCACAAGCGACACACACAGAACATTTGATGTTATATCAGCAATGTTTTTCAGCTCAGCATTCCAGTACTTAATTTATCATGCTGACTTTATAAATAACGGAAAACTAAAAAGACACTGCAGATATATGCTTGACGAATTTTACAATATAGGCTATATTCCATACTTCGACAACGTTATTTCAACAATAAGAGGTAGGAATATATCAGCAACTGTAATCATTCAAGATATGTCACAGCTCAAAAGCAAATACAAAGACTCATGGCAAGGTATAGTAGGTTGTTGTGATACAATAATCTTTCTTGGCAGTCAGGAAAACGAAACAAGAGAATATATTTCAAAACTGCTTGGAAAAACTACAGTTCAAGTTAATTCAAAATCATATAACTTCTCATACAGAGGTGGAGGAAGAAGCGAAAGCATAAATTATATCCAAAGAGATTTATTAACTCCTGATGAGCTGAGAACACTTCCAAGGAATAAGCAGATAGTTCTTATAAGTGGAATGAAGCCAATCTACGTGGACAAGTTCAGGACAGAAAAGCACGAAAATTACAAATACATGCAAGATAAAGCAGATTACAAAGATGTGAAAAACCCTGAGAAGGAACTTAACTCTCTTATAAACGAAATAGAAAACATCATAACACAAATTGGGTAGAGTTTCATACAACCAGCTAACGACAAAAAAACCTAACGTGAGCTCCAAACTAACGCCCGCAAAAAACTAAGAGAGAAAGATTCTGATTCTAATTTTTGCGGGTGGTGAACTACCATCCACCTGAAGAGGTGGAGGCTTCCTGCTTCATCGACCAGACTTGCTACCGGGGAAGGAATCCCCAGTAGTAGAGGTCTAGGTCTTCCACAGGCGTAAATTCGGGTGGTCCCCACCCTACTAACCGCTTATATAAACAATCCCATAGTTTCTCAAGTTTCTCGCTGCATTCTCGTCCCTATCATGAATCGTTCTACATTCAGGACATTCCCATACCCTATCCTTCAGTTTTAACTCCTTGTTGATATATCCACATATACTACACATTCTCGAAGATGGGAATGTCTTATCTACCTCTATTACTCTCCTGCCATACCAATCTGCCTTGTATCTAAGATATTCTAAAAACTTTGACCATGAACTATCAAGAATGTGTTTGGATAATCTTGTTTTTGATAGTCCTTTTACGTTCAAACTTTCGACCACCACGACTTGGTTCTCGTCTATGATGGTCTTGGAAAGTTTATGCAAAAAATCTTCCCTTGCATTTTTTACATACTCATGCTCTTTTGCAAGCCTTTTTCTTGCTTTCTCCCAGTTTTTAGAGCCTTCCTCCTTCCTTGACAGTTGCCTTTGTAGTCTTTTTAGTCTTTTTTCAGCTTTGATAAGATATTTCGGATATTCAACCTTCAAAGTTCCTGTGTCATTTGCAATTGTTGCAAAACTTTTCAAACCTAAATCTATCCCGCCAATAAAATTCTTTGGCTCTTTTACATCATTTCTTGGGTCTTGTACATCTACAAGTATACTTACATAGTATTTGTCTGCTTTCGTTTTTACAACTGTTGCAGATTTTATTTCCCCTTCAAACTTTCTGTGAAATACTGTTTTTATTCCACTTTTTATCTTTGGCAGGTAAATAAACCCTTTTTCAAAATCTACTCTAATTGTTTCATTGCCATTTTTGAGTCGCTGGTTGTTCGTTGTGTATGACTGCTTATCTTTCTTTTTCTTGAACTTTGGCATTCTAAAATGTTTCGGGTTTTTGAAATGGTCTCTGAACGCCTTTTCCTGCTCAAGTTGAACATTCGCAAGTGCAAGACTGTCTGCTTCTCTCAGGAAAGGGTATTCCTTTTTATATCTTGCTGGAGTTATCCTTGGAATCTTTCTACCCTGTCTTAAGGTTTCAAGCTTTTCTTCTAACATCTTGTTCCATACAAATCTACAACAACCAAAAGTTTTTTCAAAAAATTCTTTCTGAACTTTATTAGGATATATTCGATACTTATATGCTTTCAGCATTTTCTTTCCTCACCCTGACTTTCGATATATCTTCTAATTACCTCAACTGGAGCACCGCCACTTGTCAGTAAACAATAACTCCTTGACCAAAAATATTCCTTCCATAGTTTTTGCTTAATTTCAGGAAATTCTTTTTTTACAAGTCTTGAAGAGGCACTTTTATAAGCATTTATAAACTTGGAAAGTGGTGTTGTAGGAGTCGCCTTGAACAAAACATGAATGTGGTCTTTATCATGATTCCACTCAATCAAGGTTATGTTGTAATTGGGTTGAATGTACTCAAAAATTTCTTTTAGTCTTTTTGAAATTTTCTCATCTATCACATCTCTTCTGTATTTTGTCACTAAAATCAAATGGTAGTAGAGAAGAAATACTGAATGTTTATTTGAGTCAAATTTCATAATCATCACCAGTTTTATTATATACCGAAACTGAATATTTATCAACCGCAATTCATCTCCATCTTATAGAAGATGGAGACTTCTTGCGGAATGTTCTGTTAATATAGAGCTTTTCGTTAGGTAGTGTTTAGTGTTAGCTGTTATTTTTTTATGTTGTTAACATTTTTTGTTTTTAAAGTTTTTTCTTTTTGAGCTTTTTCAATTATTTCATCTAAGCTTTTTTTCAATTCTTGATGCATCTTTATTGCTTCTTCATCTTTCATATTTATATTTACAATCGAATGACTGTTCCCATGAAAAACAACTTTCATTCCCAAGCTGTTTGCTATTTTGTTAGCAAGCTCCTTTTCTTTTTCTGTGAGTGTTTTTTCGCTGTACAAAACTTTTGTTAATAATTGTATTGCTTCATCGTGTGATAGATTTAAGGTTATCATTTTGCCACCTTCCTATCGTTTTATTTATTGCTCTTTCTTTAATCTTTGGGCCAGCATTTTTTATTATCTCATCAAGCTTTTTTTTACCATTCTTGTTTGCGATTTCCTTGTCTATTTCTACTAACTCAGATTTTATTTTCTTTAGAAATTCAGGTGTGTCTTCTCCTTTTGCTTCGGCTTCTTTTATTTTTTCGTACAATGTATGATATGCTTTATTCTCTTCTGAACCTATCTCGAATGATATTCTCTTATTGTGTATTACTCTTTTTAAATTATTTTTGTCTACTTCTAAGCTTTCTATTAATGTTGCAAGCTTTTTTTCTGCAGCTTCAATATCGTTGTAAAACAAATCAGCTCTTATATCAAGTAGTTTTTCTATTAGTTCGCTTTTTCTCATTTTTTTTCTTTCTCCTTTCTTTCTCAGAACACACTTTTATTTCATATCCAAAACCGCCACCTTTGTATTTTCTCTTGACAGGATATACCATTGATTTAAATATTTGTAATAGGTATCTTTCAAATGTCATATTGTTGTATTCGAAAAAGCCAAACGTAAGCACGGGAACAACACTAAATATCACAATCCACGATATGATACTTTCATCTACTTTTTTTTTAAAAGAAGAACGAAAAGCGGAACTGCTATTATAATTGCCGCGACCAATGATATTAATTGTCTTAAAGTCATGTTGAAATATGCTTTATCTTTGAATTTTTTTATATCCTTTGGTATATATACCTCCATTTTTTCACCTTCTTTTTTGCTCTAATTTTTGGGCCGTAAATTTTAATATTTGTATCTTTACTTTTTTCAAATCTTCTCCTTCGATATACCAGTGATTACTTGTTTCAAGATATTCTTCTTTTTCTACGAAGCTCTTTGGAGGAATATAATCAAAATATTTATATGAGGGATCTCCACTTATTACTCTGTTGTCTTTGTCTAAGACTATAAATTCTAGTTTAGCACTTATTGGTTCATCAATCAGGTTGTATACTTTTACAGCAACGCTGTCTGCATATTTTCTTCCTTTTGGAAATTCGTATGTTTTTAGGTCAACGTAACACTTTGCAATTGATTTGCTATTTTCACTTTTGTTATTGCTTATATTTATATTTTTGTTAGTTGCCACTCCTGTACTCACAGATTTTTTTGTTACTATAGAAATAGACGCAAAAGATGTGATAACTATTGTTAATAGTATAAAAAAGTAAAAGTAAGGATTTTTAAAAAGTTCTTTTATCTTTTTCATACCCTTCAACTCCTTTTTAATATTTTCACACTCTTTGCCTGTTCTTTTGCAGCTCTTTGTTTCGAGTTATCAATCAAGATATTTAGTTTTTTCCCCTTGCTTGTTTTGTTAAGTATGTTATCTAATTTTTTCTTTTCGTCTAATAGTTTTTTTTCTAACTCTTTGCTGCTTTCTTTCTTCATATTTTTTAAATCACTGACAATTTCTATTAGAGCTTTCCTCAATTCTTCTTGTTGTTTTATACTCATCAGTTCTTTTCTCATCTGTCTTAACATTCTTATTGTTTTCTTCAAATTATTCACTATCTCCAGAGAATCATGTGCTGTCTCCATTTTCTTGCCTCCCTTTACAATGTGAATGTTGACATTATTGAAGATAAGCTTACTCCACCACCACCGCCGAGTGTTTGTCGAATGAACGACGGTGTTTTTAAACAGAAAGTTGCTATTGCGAAAAGTGTGAAAATCGTACCGAAGAATGTTGCTATTTGTGTTAAAGAATTTGCTGTGGCAAACTCAGCTGCTAATTTGTTGAAAAATACAATTCCTATTGCCATTACAGTTGTTTGCATTGTTATAGCGATATAGTTTTTTATAAATGATTTAAATACATCTGTGAAGCCTCCACAAAGAGTTGCAAAGAAGATTGGTGATACACATACCATCGTTGCCATCTCAAGCTGCCTCACGACTAAAAGTATTCCAATCCCAAGGAATAGAAGTAACAATATTAACCCCAAAAAACCGAAAACAAGATATTGAAAAAAACCTAATACCACGTCCTGCACATTGGAGTTTTGATTTACAGCATTGTATAGTGCAGTTTCATTTAACCTTCCCATGTTTATTATTTTTTCTGCTAGTGCCGTGTTCAGATTGCTTATTGTCTTAAGCACAAGATATGAACTGTCTGTTGCAAATTTTCCAACGAAGAACATTAGTATTGGTTTTAAAAACCCTTCTAGCGTCATTACTTCAAAATATACAGAACTTTTAAGCATATTCAAAACAAAAAATAGTGCTATCAAAGAATACGCGAGAGGCTTAGTCACATTTAAGATTTGATTTATTATGTTGTTTAAGTCGTTCTGCATGAATATTACATCATCGCTTTCTATTTTTTCTCTGACATAGTTTGTTATGTGGTCTAAATAAAAGAATACACTTCCTATAATTGCTTTCCTGAATTCTGTAGACATTTTATTAATAATTTCTTCTACTATCACTTTTGGTAGATTTACTATTGTGTCTATTAATTCTTTTAACTTTCCAAGTATACTACTGCTATTGTCATTTTCGTCATTTCCATTATTGTTTTCACTATTAGTCGCGAACACTGTAATAATACTCAGCGCAATTGATATCAGTAGTAAAATACTAATTCCTCTAATTATATACCTCCTCAAACAGATCAGCCACCTTTGTTGTTATCATTTTGTATAATTTTGAATCTTTTGGAAATCTGTCGGCAAAAGGAACTACGCTATTTTTTACAATCATTATTCCGCTGCCCTCTTCAGGGTCTATAACGTAACTAAGCTGATATGGAGACAGCTTTAAAAGTTTCGCAAGCTCCTCCCTGTCAGTCGGAGCTTGGTTGAATATCAGTAAAAATTCAGAGTTTGCAAGCATAAGTTTTGCTGTTTCACTTCTCAGAATTTCTTCGACGTTCTGTGTTATCCCAGTTGGAATACCCCCTCTTTTTTGACTTCGTTTATAAAACTCTTTAAAAAATTCAGCTACATATTCGTGAGAGAAAAACATGTAAAACTCGTCAATATAAACCCACGTCCTTTTCTTTTTTTCCCAGTTTGTGCACAGTCTATTCCATATGAAGTCTAATACCATTAACATTCCTATACCCTTCAGTTGCTTGCCCAAATCTCTGATGTTAAACACCGTGAATCTGTTTTTTACATCAACATTTGTTCTATGTGAAAACATGTTCAAAGAACCGTTTACGTAAAGCTCAAGAGCTAATGCAATGTCTTTTGCTTCAGCTTCCGGTTGTTTTATAAGAATATTGTAAAAATCTTTTAAAGTTGGCATATCGTCTATTTTTATGTTTGCATTTTCATATTTAGAGTACGTTAATTTAACACATCTATCAATTATTGACTTGTCAACAGCTTTTAATGAACCGAGGAGACTTTCGCAAAATCCGAGTATGAACTCTGATTTTGTCATGACTGGGTTTTCTCCAGCGCCGTAGTCTTCTGAAATGTCGAACGGATTTATGTAGTTTTCACTATCTGTAGATATTCTTATGACTTCTCCTCCAAAGTTTTCACAAAGTGTAATATACTCACCCTCTGGATCTACCACAAGAATATCATCATCAGTAGATAATAAAACATTAATTATCTCTCTTTTTGCTGCGAAGCTCTTACCCGAGCGAGGTCGTCCAAGTATAAACCCTGCTGGATTTTCAAGCTTTTTTCTGTTTAGAATTATTAATCCTTTTGTAATCTGATTAATTCCATAGTAGAACCCGTCATCGTCGAGAATATCATCCATCGAGTACGGCATAAATATCGCAGTCGAGTCCGTAAGAAGTGTTCTTTTTATGCCCACTTTATTGTAGCCGATAGGGAGAACACTTGCAAATGCCTCTTCTTGTTGATGATTTAGTGTATTGATTATTACCAAGTGTCTTTTACACGTGTTTATCAATTTCAACGTTCTTTCGTTTAATTCTTCGTAACTGTCAGCATATATTGCCATGTAGATTGATACGTCAAACATCTTTTTATTCTTACTTGTCAGTTCATCGAGCAGTTTGTTTGTTTCTTCTATTGCTTTTCTTAGCTCATAAGGTATATAAGGGTTCAAATTAAATCTGTCTCTTTTCGTATACTGAAGCTTATTCGTTTCTAAGTTTGTGAGTTTCTTGCGCAAAAAATCAACAGCTTTTGCTGATTCTATAGGTTCAATATGCATGGTTATAGTTACAGAAAATGGCAGTTCAAGAATGTCATGTATAAAAGTATCTTTCAGCGATGTTGCTAAATCTTTTACAAACAAACATCTAACGAGATTATCTCCCATTTGAAAATGATTAATCTTAAACTTAAACGAAGGTGGAGCTATTAAGTCCTTTACACTCATTCCCTTTGCAAACAGATTGTCTATTCTAAAATCTTTTAATTCCCGCTTCCCTGGATTCAAAATGTAGTACAAACTTTCAATAACCTCTTCTGCAGAAATATTTTTTATATCACTTCCAAGCTTTTTGAATTGTGTAGAAAGATTATTATACATGCTCATTAATCTTTCATGTGCTGTCTCAACATTGTTTGCCATTGTCGTTAGAGTGAGAAATAATTCTTTTTTTGCTGTTCTGTTCTTCGACTCATAAATTTTCTCTTTTAAAATTTCGTTATATTCATCTCTCAGCTCTTCAAAATTCGTTTTGTTTTTAATTAGAACCTTCTCAGCTAAATCCTCAACATTCACTGTAGTATTGTTTATAGTTATCTGAATTTTTTCGTCAAGTGAATTTAAAATAGAGCAATACTTTGAGAATATAGAGTTTTTTTCTTCATCCCTCGCGAGGATATAGTTGATATTTTTCATCAAGCATACAAGAGAATATTCATTTCGATTCAGTTTTATTATACCGTTTGAATATATTTCAAGAAAAGGAATTGTTTGTTGTGCAGTCCTGGGAATAGTCATTTTTAGTCTGTCATTTTTTTTGAAAATAGAAAACATCTTTTTAGTCTTTCCTCCTACTTAACGAAATAGGTATATCCAGTTGCAATTGCAACCACACCCAAACCTGCAGCAAGAGTTCTTAAACCCCTATATTTTTGATCGGGGTCTTCGTTTTTAAAGCCCATAAATGTCTGAACTCCTCCAAATAAAAAAACTATACCACCTATAGCTTTAAAAATATTCGCTATCCATTTAGTAATATCCGAAAGAGCTGTAACAGAATTCGGATCAAGCGGATTTGATTCTGCAAATACACTAATCGCAGCAAATAGCATTACTGAGCATACTATACCCGCCATCAGCTTTTTATTAATTTTTACTCTTTCTCTCATAACAACTCCTCCTAAAATATCAAATTTTATTGGTGCTATCACTTATTCAATTATATCATAAACAATTTTTTGATTCAAAGTTTTTTTGGTGAACTACCATCCACCTAAAGAGGTGGAGGCTTCGTGAGAAGTTTGGTAGCAGCTAAGCTACCCTTATTCTCACAGGGTGGTTCACACACCCACTACTGACTATCTGCTTCTTTGCAGACTCGCCAGCTACCTTCGCAAGTATATTTAGCGCTCCATTTATATCTGCATTTACTACATACCCACAATCTTTGCACACGTATAGCCCTCTGTGCTTCCTGTTACTTTTCTCGACTGTCCCACACCTGTTACATCTCTGCGAAGTGTAACTCTCGTCCACTTCTACATACTCTAAACCATAATATTCACACTTTGCTTCTAACTTTCTCTTGAACCTTTCATATGGTATGTTCACAAAGTTTTGATTGTTTACAGCCCCAAGATTTATTTTCTGCTTTATATCTTTCATTTCCCCAATAACTACTGTACCTATTTGATTGTTCAGACAATGCTTGATTATATAATTGACAGCTTGATTCAAAAAGTTGTCAATTATATGCTGTCTTCTAAGACAAATCCGAGCAAGTTTTTTACCGTATTTAATATTTTGCTTGCTATATATCGACTGGAGTCTTGCCTTTTGTTTGTTATACCATCGGTTGACTGATTTTATATACCTGCCTTCTATTAAAAAGGCAGTCCCGATGGTATCAACTACTGCTGCAAAATTGTCAAGACCTAAATCTATTGATAAGTACCTGCTTTTATCAAGATTATAATTCTGTTCTTCTTCTTCATACACATACTCAATCTCAAACCATTTGCCATGAAACCTTGGCACTATCCTGACTTCTTTTATCTTTTTGCCTCTAATGTTTTGTGGCAGGTCAAAATACAAATACCTTACTCCAAATTCCTTGTAGAAATTTCTGCCAAGACTGAGTCTCAGTTTATTCCCTTCTACCTTGAACTGGTCTTTAGGAAAAACAATCTGGTACATCCCTTCCTTTGGCAGGTATGTCGGTATTGAAATTTTTTTATCTATTCTCCCTTCTTTTTTAGCTTTCAAAAGACTTAAAAAAGATTTAAAAGCTTCGTCCACAGAAATAAGAGTTTGCTGGGCAACCTGAGAAGGCAAAAGTCTGTAATTTTCGTTTTCCTTTACAAGATGATATACGCTTTCATATGGCAGATATTCCTGAGTTTTAAAATAGTGTTGCCTTATATGATACAAAGCATAGTTGTACAAGTTTTTAGAAAAGTGACATAACATACGCAGAAGTTTGTATGTTTGTTTGTCACATCTTATATGATTTTTCTGTGTTTTGTACATCTGAAATCACCCAAAAATATTGTATCATACTTTTAGCAATTCATCTCCCACCTTAAAGAGGTGGGAGTCTTCTTGCTAAATTTTTGATAAAATAGACATATAATAAAGAGAAAGCGGGTTGTATAGTTGTGGCAGTGAAAAACAGAAAAGTTCTAGGTATTGCTATTGACAAAAAAACATATGAAAAACTAAAAGAATTGTCCATGCTAACGACAAAACCTATGTCGAGACTTTTAGACATTGCTATAAATGAATTGTATGAGAAATTTAAAAGAGAAGGTAAAACATAAACAATGCTTGTACAAAATATAAAAAAAATTTTATAATAGAAATGATAGTGACAAAAAAAAGAAAAGAGGGTGTTAACAGCTACATCCTCTTTTCTACAAAAATTTAAAAGAAAGGAGTGACTAATCATGTCACTATCTAAGACAATTATATCACTTGACGACGGATACATCTACTATCCTAAACTAACAAAAATCTGTCGTCAAGTCACAGCGGTTATTTTTATGTGCAACCTTTTGAGGTGGACAGGCAAGCAAAGAGATCCAGAGGGCTGGATTTACAAAACTCAAGCCGAAATTGAAGAAGAAACAGGTTTGTCAAGGAGAGAGCAAGAAACTGCGAGAAAAACGCTAAAAGCTCTTGGATTTTTAGAAGAGAAATACAAGGGAATACCTCGAAAGCTTTACTATCGTCTCAACCTTGAGGCAATCGACAAAGCCTGGAATGAATACATAGGAAATAATGATGATAACAATGACCCTAATGATTCACCAAGGGGCAAAAACGAGGGCAATGAAATTGAAGAAGATACTGTTCACACCGAAGATATTGCTTTAGAAGAACCTGCGGATTCAGTAAAATCGATAATGGCGGAAACCGACATTATTACATGCACAAATTGTACATGCAGGGATGTCGGAAATGTGCAGACTAATACATATAATAACAACAATATTAATAGTGTGTGTGTGAATACCGCCAACGAACAACAAAAAATGGGAAACAAAGTATATACAGAATTGGATGACAAGTTGATAAGCAAGTTAGTAAAACACGAAATAGCTTTAAACATCATTGAACAAATTCTGAATACAGATGATGAGAAAAAGAAAAATCTACTAAAAGTTATAGAGAGTCAATACTTCCAATCAAAAGTTCTCAACAAAACTGCATTTTTAATCAGTTGCATCCGTAACAATTGGAGCTTCGCAGACATTGCTAATTCTAAAGATAGCTCTAAAGATAGCTTTAAAAATAGCTTTAAAAATAGCTCTAAAAATATAACAAAAAATTTGCTTGTGGAAGAAAGGGACCCCAGCATATATCTAGAGATGGAAAAACTTTACAAGCAATATATCAGAGAAGGAGCAGAAAACATTAATGAAAACATTGATGTGAAATCACTGTTTAGTTCAATGTGAACTACCATCCACCTAAAGAGGAGGTGGGAGTCTTCTTGCTAAATTTTTGATAACTAAAAAAGAGTGAGGTCTCTGGCCCGCTTTTTTGTGCAACAGCTAACGACATGAGAAAAAAAACAGCAGCTAACGACAAAAAAACCTAACGTGAGCTCCAAACTAACGCCCGCAAAAAACTAAGAGAGAAAGATTCTGATTCTAATTCTTGCGGGTGTTAATGTAGAGCTTTTCGTTAGGCAGTGTTTAGCGTTAGCTGTTATTCCGTTTTGTTGTTAACTCTTGAATGAAGTTTTTAAATTTTTCATCGTGCAGAAGCAGCTCTTTAATTTTACTTGCTGTTTCTTGGTCTTTTATACCAGCTGAGTAAAATATTGCTCCTATTTCTATTAATTTCTTTGTTCGTGTCTTTCGTTCTTGTTCTTTCAATTTGTTTTGTATGAGCTGCTTTTGTGCTTTCAATTGAGAGATTTTTTCGTCAATGCTCTTTAGTTTTTCTTCAAGATTTTTTGCCATTGTCAGCACCTGCCGTTTTTGCGAGTATTGCCTTCTACTGTTTGTGAATTGCTTTTAGCCTTTTGCGTGGCATTTTTAATTATGTTCTCAACTTTTTTGTCTTCTTTTTCAATTAGAGCTTTATCTTTTTCGTTTAACATTTGTTTAGCTTTTGATTGTAGTTCTTTAATTTCTCCTTCGTATTCTTCTTTGAGGTTGTATTTTTTGAGTTTTTCTATTATTTTATTAGTCCACTCGATGAATTTTTTATATTCTTCTAAGCTCCATTTTTTGTTTCGTTCTTCAATAATTGCAGGTATACAGCTTTTGCTTTGATCTGGTTCACTGCTAAATAGTAGTTTGCCATCCCTAGTAAAGATTTCTATTCTATTACATAGCTTTTCTTTCTCTATAATTTCTATTGTTTTTAACATACCGGAGAGTGCTTCGTCATGGTATTTTTTTTCAGAAAATCTTGCTATTTCTTTTTGTTCAGATTCAAATTGTTCTATGTATCTTGAATAGATTGCAGTTCTGCTTATAAGTTCATTTACTGCGACAACTCTCAAGAACGTTTCGTAACCTAATTGTTTTAACTTTTTCATTGTTTCGCAAATCTGAGGAGTTCTTAAAGTTCCTTCGAAGATAATGTTAAATTTCTTATTCATAGCTTCTTCAAAGATTTTTCGTGTCCATTCTCTTACGTCTGGATCTGTTAACCTTGCAAATAGTTTATCATGACGTTTAAATATTTCTTCAGCTTTTGGATGACGTATTCTGTAATCGTCACCATTTATTTTTACAACGTTACCGTCTTTAAAAAGTTCATTTTCTGATAATGTAATTATTTTACTTTTTCCTGCGCCGGGTTGTCCGCCAAGAATGACTATTTTAGGGTTTGATACGGGTGTTTTATCTGAAAAGATATTATCTCTTAATTCTTTTAAAATTTCGTCATGCGTTTTTTCATCTAACTTGTAGATAAGTTCATCCATTGGTTCAACTCCTTTTGCCTTTATAAGATCTCTACAAAACTTGACTTGTTTTTGGAGATTAGATTTGAAAGTATAGCGTATATGTTGTAAGCTCTTTCGATGGTGTCCTTGTTTCCTCTGTATGCTTCATCTCTTTCTTTCCAGAGAGTAGCTATAAGTTTGCTAAGTTTTTCAATTTTTCGCTTTTTATCTTCTTCGTTGAGATTTGAGTTTTTAATGTTGATTTTTATATTTGTAAGTTTACCTGCAAGGCTGCATATCAAGTCAATACCAACTTCGTGTTTAATATCCTCTTGGATGCTTTCAAAATCGATCATCATTATCCACCTCCTTGATTAAAGTATAACATTTTTAAATAAAGATACGCAAGTGTTTGTTAGAAAAAATGTTATGTTGCGTTAGGTTGAAATAACGTTAGTCATGTGTTAAAATTTCTGTTAAGCGCACTTATACATTGCAACACTAACGTGTTGCAATGTTGTACATTGAGCTAACGCTTCAATGGAGGTGAAAAACAAGATGGCAATCTATCATTTTTCTGTACAAGTAATATCTCGTTCGCAAGGAAAAAGTTCAGTAGCAGCAGCTGCATATAGAGCTGGAGAAAAAATAAAAGACGAAAGAACAGGAAAAATATATGACTACAGTTCCAGGGACAAGGATAAAATTGATAAGATAATACTTGCACCAAAATGCGCACCAGACTGGGTATACGATAGAAAAAAACTTTGGAATGAGGTTGAAAAAGCTGAAAAAAGAAAAGATGCACAGCTGGCAAGGGAAATAAACATAGCTCTGCCGCGGGAGTTAAGTATTGAAGAAAATAAAAAGCTTGCAATAGAATTTTGCAATGATGTATTTGTAAAAGAAGGAATGATAGCTGATATATGTTTTCATTTTGACAATGCTAATAACCCACACTTTCATGTTATGTTGACTATGAGAGAAATAAATGAAAGTGGATTTGGGAAGAAGAATAGAACGTGGAATGATAAAAATAAACTTGAGCTCTGGCGTGAAAAATGGGCAGAATATATGAATAAATACTTAGAAAAGAACGGTGTCAGAGAGAAAGTATCTCATTTGAGTTACCTGAAGCAAGGAATTGACAGGATACCGACAGTTCACATTGGACCCAAGAGAAAACATATGGCTGAAAAAGGTTTTATGTTTGATGTATTTAAAAAAAATGCATACAAGAAAAGATACAATGATGTTGTAAATGAGCTTGAAGAATTAGAAAAGAGAAAAGAAATATACGAGAAGCAGAAAAGAGATATATTAAATGCAAGGAGGATAAAATGCGATGAGGTTATAAGGTACTGGGCTTTTAAAAATTATGGGTACAGGTTCTTAAGACATGCGGATTTGAATCAAATAAAGAAGATTGCAAGAGCACAAAAAAAGTATAATCAGAAAATGACAATTACAGTTGTTAAAATGCTTGTTGATGAGCTCAGAACTCTTAAGCTTGAAAGGGAAAAGTTGGTAAAAGAAATTGATAAGATTAGAAATTTGCAAGTACTTGCTGTAAAACTAAACGAACTTGAAGAAAAGAAGAATAGTATAACGGGATTAAAGAAATTGTTCAGAAAAAGAGAAATAGAAGAAATTGAGAGAAAAATAACAGAGCTGAAAAATAAGATTGCGCGTGATGGAGTTGAAGCTGAGAAAATAGCAGCTGAAATAAGAAAGCTTGAGGAAAAAATAGACTTTTTGAGTGATGCAGAAGAATTGCAAAGAATATATACAAATTTAAGAGCTGAAGAAAAGAGGCAAAGTGAAGAACGAAGAAGATACAATTCAAGATAGGAGGGATAGTTTTGAAGAATGTTGTGAAAAATGAGAAAAAAAGAAGTGATTTTTTATTTTATGTGGTATTGATTTTGTTCATAGCAGCAATTGATGTTTTTTTAGTGCTACACTATTCAAAAGTTGATTTAGTTTATAAAAATAAAACGCTCATTGAGAAGATAAAAATTTTTCAAGAGTTTATATTAGAAAGACCGACGGATGTAGATTTAAGTAAAGAAAACTTGAACAACTTTATACAAATTCAGAAAAAGCTCTTTTTATTTTACTTAGTTTTACCGATTTTGTTTGCGTTAATGAATCAGAACGTGAAAAAAGGAGAGTTTCACAAAATAGAACATGGTTCAGCTGAGTGGGCAAAAGGGAAAGAATTAGATGTATTCAGAAAGGATAAAGGAGGCATAATAATAGGACATAATCTTTACATTCCAATGGATTTTGACATAAATTTTAATCAACTTGTTATAGGTGGACCAGGTTCAGGAAAGTCATTTAGGAAAGTTAAGCCTGACATATTACAAGCAAATGCAAATTACATAATAACCGATCCAAAGGGAGAGCTGTTCAGAGACACAGCAAAATTTCTCGAAAAAAATGGTTATGAAATAAAGGTTTTAAATCTTGTTGAACCGAGGTATTCTATGCAATTTAACCCTTTTAAATATGTCAGGGACGAAAAAGATATTGTAAAAGAATTATATCATTCTTTAGACTTGCACAAAAGCCTAAAAAGTTTTAAAATGAAAATGGAGTTACAAATTAAAAGGGAAGCTGCCAATCACCAAACAGCTTCATACACTTCAAACTCAAATAAACAACTATTAAATTTTTACCAGAAAGGAGTGAAAATCTATATGAATATTATATCATCAACTGCCCCAGCTGTCTATGAGGTTTTGTGGTTAGAAAAGACTCAACAATCTTACAGGGTTAGCAAGCTGTACGTTGACCTTGCTGGCGACCTAACAGCTGGCATTGTGCTTGGACAGATTGTGTATTGGGTGTTAGATTTACGTCAATAATGACTCAAGAAATACAAAA
>Ga0063234_133_pt1 | contig 22777 bp, 17 predicted proteins | sample YelNatPoosite3B9_FD_62394 | JGI IMG/M metagenome (GOLD analysis project Ga0063234, IMG submission 62394) | Hot spring thermophilic microbial communities from Obsidian Pool, Yellowstone National Park, USA - site 3 B9 (version 2) (version 2) | ecosystem: Environmental > Aquatic > Thermal springs > Hot...
TTGTACAGAGGTGATAAAGATTGGAAGTAGTTTTTTAATTGTTATTATCGTTCTTGTCATATCAAACTTGTTACTGCTCATAAGACTTAAAAATAATATGAGTTCTTCCTTGGATACTCAAAATAAACTTTTGGAGATTGAAAGGAACTTGGACAAATTCAAAATTCCATATCACAACAATTTTTCAGAATAAAAATGAAACGCAAAGTATGATAAGCTCATTTGGCAGCATTTTGATGACAAGATTTTCAGACATATCCAACCAGATAATAAATTTTACATCAAAATCAGGAGAGGCTTGACAGTATCCGAAAAGAGATAGATAACAAGCTTGAGAAAATACGAGAGACTGTTGACAGCCAGCTACAAAGTACATTAGAAACAAAACTTTCACAGTCTTTCAAACTTGTGTCAGAGCGGCTTGAGCTTGTTCACAGAGGACTTGGTGAGATGCAAGCCCTGGCTGGAAGTGTGGGAGATCTTAAAAAGATTTTGAGCAATGTAAAGGTTAGAGGCACGCTTGGGGAGATTCAGCTTGGCAATATCATAGACCAGATTTTGGATTCTTCACAGTACGAAAGAAATGTCAGGATAAAACCGCACACTCAAGAGCAAGTTGAGTTTGCTATAAAAATTCCTTCTAAAAATTCAAAAGATAATGAATTTATATACCTTCCAATAGACTCTAAATTCCCCATAGAAGTTATCAGCGACTTATTGAGGCGCAGGAGAAAGCGGAGGCAGAAGAAGTTGCAAGATTTTCAAAGGAGCTTGAAAATAGTATAAGGCAAAATGCAAAGACTATAAAGGAAAAGTACATAGACCCGCCAAAAACAACAGATTTTGCTATCATGTTTTTGCCCTCTGAAGGACTTTATGCAGAGGTGCTGAAGATACCCGGGCTGTTTGAGTCTGTGCAAAGGGAATACAAGGTGATCATTGCGGGACCCACAACAGTTGTTGCAATGCTCAACACCATTTCGCTTGGATTTAAAACCTTTGCCATTGAAAAGCGAACAAGCGAGGTTTGGGAGCTTTTGTCTGCGGTCAAGACTGAGTTTTTCGAGGTTTGCTGAGATTCTTGAAAAGGTTAAAAAGAAACTTTCTGAGGCACAGGATACAATTGACACTGCAACAAGAAAGACAAGAACCATAGAAAGAAAGCTCAAAAGTGTCGAGGTCCTCTCTTCAGAAAAAGACCCTGAAAAGATTCTTTATGATGAGGAAGCTATTGAAGAAGGTTCAGGAAAATAGTCTCATTTATGAAGATTTTAAATTACCATCTTGCAAAAATCCGCTCAATATCTTAAAATATACTCTTGCGCAAAAGAACAATTTGCAATGTCCTATTGTCAAAAATGCAAAAGTAGAATATAATATATCTCATAACACTTGATTGTATACATATATACAATGTGGAGGGAAGCTTAAGTGGCAAGAGTAGAATTTAATCCCAAGACAAACCTGATTGAGCAGGCAGCGTATAAATATACACTCCAGGATGTTCCAGAGCCTAACCTCTATAGAGAGATTTTCCCGTACACAGAGATACCCAAGATAGCATTCAACCACAGGCATGTCCCTATGTTTGTGCCTGATGAGATATGGATAACAGATACAACATTCAGAGATGGTCAGCAAGCAAGGTCTCCTTATACAGTTGAACAGATTGTAAGGCTTTTTGATTATCTCCACGAACTTGACAACGATTCTGGCGTGATCCGTCAGACAGAGTTTTTCTTATATTCCAAAAAAGATAGAGAAGCTGTTATTAAATGCATGGAAAGAGGTTATAAGTATCCAGAGGTTACCTCATGGATAAGAGCAAGAAAAGAGGATTTTCAACTTGTGAAAGAGATGGGCATCAAAGAGACAGGAATTTTGGTATCATGCTCCGACTATCATATATTCAAAAAGCTCAACATGACAAGAAAACAGGCAATGGAAATGTATCTTTCTATTGTTGAAGCCGCACTTGAACATGGAATTATTCCGCGCTGCCATTTTGAGGACATCACAAGAGCAGACTTTTACGGCTTTGTTGTTCCGTTTGCAAATGAACTTATGAAACTTGCGCGCCAGGCAAATATGCCTGTAAAGATTAGAGCATGCGATACCCTCGGGCTTGGTGTGTCTTACCCGGGAGTTGCTCTGCCAAGAAGTGTTCAGGGAATAATTTATGGGCTAAGGCATTATGCAGAGGTGCCGTCTGAGTGGCTTGAGTGGCACGGTCACAACGATTTTTACAAGGCTGTTGTTAACTCTGGTACTGCATGGCTTTACGGTGCATCTGCAGTCAACTGTTCGCTTCTGGGTATTGGTGAGAGGACGGGCAATACCCCATTAGAGGCTATGGTAATTGAATATGCCCAGCTTAGAGGTACAACAAAGAATATGAGGCTTGAGGTAATCACTGAGATTGCAGATTACTTTGAAAAAGAGCTTGACTATGAGATTCCACCAAGAACTCCGTTTGTGGGAAGGGCATTTAATGCAACAAGAGCAGGAATTCATGCTGACGGTATTTTGAAGGATGAGGAGATCTACAACATCTTTGATACAAAGAAGATTTTAAACCGTCCAATTGTCATTGCAGTTGATGCACACTCTGGGCTTGCAGGTATCGCTGCATGGATTAACACATATTTCAGGCTTGAAGGTGACAAGAAGATTGACAAGCGTGACCCAAGAGTTGCTAAAATAAAAGAGTGGGTTGACAAGGAGTACGAAAATGGAAGAACAACTGTTATTGGCGACGATGAGCTTGAGATGGTTGTTCGAGAAGTCATGCCAGAGCTTTTCAAGATGCATGAAAGTAGGGTAAAATAGCTTTTACTTAGGTATTTAAAAAAAGATTGCTGTTTTTTTAGATTGCTCTTGCTGAATTAAAAATCTTTCTATTTCGGCTACTTTTTAAACGAGTATCTACTTTTTCACCTTGAACTAGCAGCTTATTCAATTAGCAAAAAATAATAGTGAAAAATCAACTTCTATTTCAATAAGCTCAACTTGTTTAAATTATCTTATTTATTAACGGCAAAATTCAGGCTGCCCCTTTCTGGCATAAAGTCAGGAAGGGGTTTTTAAATTCACGCTCTTGTATACAGGTATACTTTAATGCTATAATATAAAAGGTATTTTTAACAATCACAATCAAAGTTTTTGGGAGGTTTAAAAGCAAAATGGGTTTGACAGTTGCGCAAAAGATTATAAAGCAGCACTTAGTTAAAGGTGAAATGATACCCGGAAAAGAGATTGCTATCAGAATTGATCAGACACTTACTCAAGATTCAACAGGTACAATGGCATATCTTCAGTTTGAAGCAATGGGTATTGACAGAGTAAAGACTAAAAGGTCTGTTGCATACATTGACCACAACACTCTTCAGACAGGCCCGGAGAATGCAGATGATCATCTATACATACAGACAGTTGCCAAAAAACATGGAATATATTTTTCCAAACCCGGCAATGGAATCTGTCACCAGGTTCACCTTGAGAGATTTGCAGTGCCTGGTCAGACACTTTTGGGCTCAGACAGCCACACACCAACAGCTGGTGGGATAGGCATGCTTGCAATTGGTGCAGGTGGTTTGGATGTTGCAGTTGCAATGGGTGGTGGTGAATATTACTTAATTATGCCAAAGATTGTAAAAGTAAACCTCAAAGGTAAACTTCAGCCTTGGGTTTCTGCAAAGGATATTATTTTGGAGCTTTTGAGAAGGCTCACAGTCAAGGGTGGCGTTGGCAAGATTTTTGAGTACACAGGTGAGGGCGTGAAGACTTTATCTATTCCAGAAAGAGCCACAATTACAAATATGGGTGCAGAACTTGGTGCAACAACTTCTATATTCCCATCAGATGAAGTGACATACGAATTTTTGAAGGCACAGGGAAGAGAGGCTGACTTTGTTGAGATTTTACCAGACCCCGATGCCCAGTATGATGAAGAGATTGAAATAGATTTGTCAAGCCTGGTGCCACTTGCAGCGTGCCCGCACAGCCCTGACAATGTTGTGCCTGTGAGCGAGCTAAAAGGTATAAAGGTTGACCAGGTTGCAATTGGAAGCTGTACAAATTCATCTTACAAGGACCTCATGAAGGTTGCAAAAATTTTAGAAGGTAAAACCATTGCAGAGCATGTATCGCTTGTCATATCTCCAGGTTCAAAACAGGTTCTGAACATGCTGGCTCAAAACGGTGCGCTATCATCACTTGTTGCAGCTGGTGCAAGGATTTTAGAGTGTGCTTGTGGTCCTTGTATAGGAATGGGTCAAGCACCAAGAACAAATGGTATTTCGCTCAGAACATTTAACAGAAACTTTGAAGGCAGGAGCGGTACACCTTCTGCCAAAGTATACCTTGTCTCACCTGAGACTGCAGCAGCATCAGCAATCACAGGGTATATTACAGACCCAAGGATTCTTGGTGATGAGCCGCAGGTTGAGATGCCAAAGAACTTTTTAATAAATGACAATTTAATAGTGCCGCCTGCTGAAAATCCCGACGAGGTTGAGGTTATAAGAGGACCGAATATAAAACCATTCCCGCAAGGAAAGCCTTTGCCGGAGGTTGTTGTGGGGAAAGTGCTAATAAAACTAGGAGATAATATTACAACAGACCATATTATGCCATCTAATGCAAAGCTCTTGCCATACAGGTCAAACATCCCGTATTTGTCTGACTATTGCTTGACACCATGTGACCCTGATTTTCCTAAAAAGGCACGTGAGAACGGTGGTGGCTTTATTGTGGGTGGAGTCAACTATGGTCAGGGTTCATCTCGCGAGCATGCAGCACTTGTGCCGCTTTATTTGGGTATAAAAGGGGTTTTGGCGAAGAGCTTTGCACGAATTCACATGGCAAATTTAATTAACAACGGAATCATTCCAATGGTGTTTGAAAATCCGAGCGATTATGATACAATTGAAGAGATGGATGAGCTCAAGATTGAAAATGCAAGAGAGCAGATAGAAAAAAGTGATGTTTTAATAATTGAAAATGTCACAAAAGGATTGAAATACAAAATGATTTTAAACCTGACAGACAGACAGCGTCAGATGATTTTGCATGGCGGGCTTTTGAACCTTACAAAAGCTATGGGTATGAAATAAATAATTAAAGAGGGGAGTGCATCCCCTCTTTATTGAGGCTATCACAAATCTTGATGTGAGGAGGACAAAGAATGGCATACAGAATTACACTTATTCCTGGCGATGGTATTGGACCAGAGGTCACAGAGGCAGCAAGAAGAGTCTTGGATGCATCAGGTGTAAAAATAGAATGGGAAATTGTAGAAGCTGGCGAAAAGGTTATGGGGCAGTATGGGACGCCACTTCCTGACTATGTTTTAGAAAGTGTCAAGAGAAATAAAGTTGCACTCAAAGGTCCGATTACAACACCGGTCGGGACAGGGTTTAGAAGTGTGAATGTTGCGCTCAGACAGGCTCTTAACCTCTATGCTAATGTAAGACCTGTCAAGTCTTACGAAGGTGTTCCTGCAAGATACACAAATGTGGATTTGATAATTGTTCGAGAAAACACAGAAGACCTTTATGCAGGGATTGAATACATGGCTGGAGATGATGCAGCAGTTGGTGTTAAAATAATAACAAGAAAAGCAAGCGAGAGGATTGTCAGGTATGCATTTGAGCTTGCAAGAAGAGAGAAGAGAAGAAAGGTTACGGCTGTTCACAAGGCAAACATCCAAAAGCTTACAGATGGACTATTTTTAGAATGTGCAAGAAAGGTCGCGCAAGATTATCCAGATATAGAGTTTGAAGATATGATTGTTGATGCAATGAGCATGAAACTTGTCCAAAGCCCAGAAAATTACGATGTTTTGGTTATGCCAAACATGTACGGGGATATTCTGTCTGACTTGGCAGCAGGACTTGTGGGAGGACTTGGTATTGCGCCAGGTGCTAACATTGGCGAAGATGGAGCAGTATTTGAGCCAATCCACGGTTCTGCTCCAAAAAGAGCAGGTCAGAACTTAGCAAATCCAACAGCTACAATACTTTCTGGTGTCATGATGCTGAGGTACTTGGGTGAGCTTGAGGCAGCTGACAGAGTTGAAAAGGCGGTGGCTAAGGTTATAAAAGAAGGCAAAGAGGTTACATACGACCTTGGAGGTTCAACAGGTACAAAAGAGTTTGCAGATGCGGTTATACGTGAAATGGAAAAAATATAAACTTGGTTAATATTGAAGGTGATTTTCGATGGTGTATAATAATTACTCTGATGATAAAGATACAAGATATTCTCCTTTGTATGAGAAGATTTTTGAAGTGATAAAAGAAAAGATTTTGATGGGAATTTTAAAGCCGGGAGACCCTCTTGTTGAGGTAAAGCTTGCTGAAGAGCTAGGTGTTTCCCGAACACCAATAAGAGAGGCATTGCGCCAGCTTGAACTCGAAGGGCTTGTATATTCTATTCCTCACAAAGGTGCGTTTGTAGCAGGTGTTACTGCTCAGGACATAGAGGATATATACACAATAAGAATGCTTTTAGATGGGCTTGCAGCGCGCTGGGCTGCCCAGAAGATTACAAAAGATGAAGAAGATGAACTTACTGAAATTATAACTCTTATGGAGTTGTATACAAAGAAAAAAGATATTCCAAAAGTGATGAAAACTGATTCGCAGTTTCACCAGCTTATTTACAAAGCATCGAAGAGCAAACCACTTGAACATGTTTTGTCAACCTTCCACAGCTATATAATCAGAGCAAGGGCAACCTCTTTTGAGACACCTGGTAGGCTTGAGGAGGCTATGGAAGAACACAAGCTCATATTTGAAGCAATAGTCAGCAGAGACCCAGATAAGGCAGAAGAGTACATGAAACTTCATGTCAAAAATGCAGCAAAAAATTTAATTGAGCAAAAGAAAATAGAAGAGAGGACAACGGCAGGGAAATAGAATTTTCCCTGCTTATTTTTTTGCAGGTATTAGTCTTTTTTGAAGGGGGAAGAATACAAAATAAAATTATAAAATAAGGAGAGAAATTTTCTTGGGATGAAAATTGAAAATATCAAAGTTTATAATAACAGAAATATCTATTCAGACAAAAAGGTAGCTGTATTAAAGGTAAAAGGAAAACCTGAAGAAGCAAGCAGCTTTGCCAAGCTTTGCATTCATATTCAAAATCTTATAGGATATAACTTGGTTGAATACTGGGAATGCTTTAGTGTTGAAGATTATATTGATGTTTTGATTGAACATGATAATCCAATTATTGTGTACAAGGTTATTGAATTTGCGTTAGAATGTATGGGAAAAGGCTTTATACCTGAAGATTTTCCTGATAAGATTTCAAAGTTAAAGAAACTCACAATTGAAACAGAGCTTTCGCCAAATACAAGACTTTTGAAAAATGCTTGCATGAAAAGAGGTATAAGGTTTACAAGAATTGGATATACAGATACGTTCATTCTGGGTGAGGGAAAATATGCAAAGCTCTTTGCAGGTCTTATAAGTGAACAAGACTTTAGTGTAGTAAGTATATCAAATGACAGAGAGATGGAACGTGAATTTTTAAAATTAAACTTTTTTCCTGTTGCACCGTTTGAAGTGATCTTTACTTCAGACCAGCTAATGGAAAGTATAAAAAAGCTGGGATTCCCAATTTCGATAAAAGGTTGCAAAAAAGACTCTCCAAACATAGGGAATATTAGGACAAATCAACAAGCGTTAGAAGCATTTAATATGGTCAAAAATGTTGAAAATAGAGTAATTGTCGAGAGATATGTGCCAGGCAACAGTTATAAGATTCTGGTTGTGAATGGGAAAGTTGTGGCAGCTATTGAGAGAACCTCTCCATACATTATAGGCGATGGAAAAAGAAGAATTTTAGAACTTTTAGATCAAGGTGAGAAAAACAATAAATATATTCAAAAGAATATTTTAAAACAGGGATTTACTTTGGATGATATTTTACCAAAAGGAATGAGGGTATTTTTGAAGGAGCCAACAAGTTTTAAAACAGGTTGTATAACTACAGACGTTACAGAAAAGGTAGCATATGAAAATCAACAACTTTTTGTTAAGATTGCAGAAAAACTTGGATATGTAACAACTGTCTTAGACTTTGTTACAGAAGATATTTCGCTTCCATATACTATTATAGGTGGTTATGTTGTTGATATTGAGACAAACTGTGATCTTCGAATATTTTCACAGACATGTAACAACGATGTATTCAATACTATACTGGATGTGTATTTTGAAAAGATTCCAAATCCATCTGTGCCGATAATTGCTGTGTCAGGGACATATGGAAAAAGCACAATTTTGCAAATAATGAGGTACATTTTTCAAAGATGCGGATTGGAAGCGTCTATCGATAGCGAAATGGAGAATTTCTATCTGAGAAGTTTTGGAGATTTGTCGGACATAAAGCTGGTTGAATTCAATCCTGAAAAAGGTATTGAGGAGATAGAAATAGAACCTGAGGCAGGTATTATTACCAATACATTTTCTCAAAATCAGATAGAAAAAAACCTTTTGTTTACCAGAAGCATTAAGGAAAATGGATATCTAATTTTAAATGTCAACGATGCTTATAAATACCTGTACAGTGCAAAAGCTAAATGCAGAATTGTATTTACTTCGACTTCAAGTCATCATCCAGATTTAAAAGCGCATATGGAAATGAAAAAACCTTGTGTGTACCTTGAAAATGATATAATAAAAATATTTGACGGAAAAGAACTCTTTTCTTTTTGCAATATTAAAGAAATCCCTTATTCATACGATGGTAAGCTTATATTTGCAGTTGATAATATTCTTCAGACAGTTGCAGCACTGTATTTTTACGGGGTAGACAGTGAGATCATATATAAGTTTTTGATCGAATACAAGAACGACTCACATCAAAATCCTGGAAAGTTCAATATATTTGATATAAATGGTGTAAAAGTGATTATTGACAGCCTTCGAAAGAAAGAACATGTAAAAATGCTTACATTAAGTCTTAGCTCCATAGGTATCAGGAATCTTTATTTTGTGTGCGAACAGAGACAAAAACAAATTTTGGATTTTGTTGAAGATAAGAGTAGAATTATATCCAAGCAGATAGAAAAGTTTTCAGATGTGGTTGAAATGGTCTCTGATGCCATAAGAAAGGCAAACAAGGGTGATGGAGTGTTTATTGTCCTGCCAGAACCTTTAAATAGAGATGTTACGTTTGAGATAAGAGAGGGACTGGCAAAAAGGAAAAAGAATTTTGTGAACAATGCTTGAAAAACTCAATAAAGTTTAGTATCATATCGACTATAGGAAGTTTTAAAAATTTATGGTGATTAGGAGTTGATTTTGCTATGAGCCTACCACAGGTGTTTAGATATAGAGGAAGAGAAGTATACAAAATTAGAAATAACCTTATCCACTATGGAAATCCAGACGACAAATTTGTTGCTGTGTTTGTGGTGCTGGGCACTGAAGAGTATAAGGGTTATAAGATATCCTCACCTATTTCAGTTGAACTTCAGATAAACAATCCAAAGCTCACTGTCAGAGAAAGAGTTGTGAAAAAAGCCGAGGCAGACAACCTTTACAAGGCACTTGAACTTGCTCATGTATGGCTTGTTCAGGCAAACGGCAAGTAAATTTTGGCAGTTGATTTTAAAAAGTTTTGAGAGTATAATAAAATTGGCTGTGCTATGATGGGGAGGTAGCGGTGCCCTGTAACCCGCAATCCGCTATAGCGGGGTCGAATAGCCAGACTGAGGTATAACCCTTTTGGCATTGAGGGCAGGCCGGGGTGAGGATGGTTGTGTCCTGCGCAACGCGAGGGCTGTGAACCCCGCCAGGTCCGGAAGGAAGCAACGGTAAGCAGTTTTTCGCGTGTGCCGCAGGGGTGCATGACAGGAGCCTGTCAGGTCTGCTATTTCACCAGGAGGGTTATATCGAAGCTGGTCGCACAGCCATTTTATTTTTTATCTTTCTTCAGCTTCCAGGAATAAAAATCTAAAAGTAAATAATTTTATTGACAGGTACTTGGATTTAGAATATAATATAAAAAAGTATAACATAGGTTTACAAAGGGAGGATAAGATACAAATGATAGTTCTTGAAGGACATGAACTTGTGACCTCCCGTGCTCTGACAGTTCTAAAACCCTATGTAGGCGAAGCTCATCTTATTTCTAGTATTCTTGTTCTTGCACACCTTCTTGAACTTGAGAAGTTTTCTTTTTTTGGAAGTGAAAAGTCTTACCAGCGACTCAAAAAACTTCTTTTTCCAAACGTTTGCGTTGAGTTCTGGCAGGAATCTCTTGAAGTTGTGTTTATCGATATTACTGCTATAAAAAAGTACTTTGTAGATTTAGGACATTTAAAAGGTTGGATTGAAGCTTTGCATGCAAACAAAAAAATATTGCTATATGAACTCCCGAGTTTTGCAGCAAAAAATTATTATCAAATTTTAAACAACTTGATTTTACTGAGATAGAAGGTCAAAAAATTTTTAAAATTTTAGCAAATTTTTATGGCGTTTTCTGGCGAAATGTGGTATAATACTCTTAAAATATTAATTACGAGGTTGCTAAATTGTATCTTAAAAAAAGTACAAACCGTAAAACTGGTAGAACTTATCTGTCAATCGTAAACAGCTACTATGACAAAGAAACTAAACAATCTCGAACAGCTACCGTCCGCTCCTTAGGTTATCTTGACGAACTTCAAAAACAATATGATGACCCTATCGCATTTTTCACCGAAGAAGTTCGTAAAATGAACGAAGAATTGAATAAAGAAAATTCTGAGCTCAATCTCAAAATTTCATTAAATGAAACTATGCCTTTAAATTATAGTGCTCGAAAAAATTTTGGTTATGCAGCTTTAAGTAAAATCTATCATGAGCTTGAAATAGACAAGTTCATAAAAAATAAACAGCGCTACTCACAAGAAGAATACGATGCTAATAGTATTTTAAAACTTTTGGTATACTCTCGCTTGCTTTTCCCCGCATCAAAAAAGAAAACTTTTGAAAATAAAGATATTTTCTTTGAAAAATTTGATTTTTCATTAGACGACGTATATCGAAGTTTATCTTTTTTCAATAGACATTGCGAGCAACTTTTACTTTGGATTCATGAACATATAAAAAAGCTTTATAACCGTAATACAGAGCTTGTTTACTATGATGTCACAAACTATTATTTTGAGATTGACAAACAAGATGAACTAAGGAGAAAAGGCGTATCAAAAGAACATCGTCCAGATCCTATTGTACAAATGGGATTGTTTATGGATACAAATGGCATACCTATTACATACAAACTTTTTCCTGGAAATGCGCCTGATAAAACAACTTTAATTCCTGCCTTGCGAACAATTCAAAAAGAATATTCCTTAGGCAGAATAATTGTAGTAGCAGATAGAGGACTAACAACCGGAGATAATATTTGGTATATTTTATCTGCAAAAAATGGATATATACTAAGTTATTCTATCAGAGGTGCTGACAAAGATTTTCAGAAGTATGTGCTTGATGAAAAAGGATATGTTGAAAAATCCAATGGATTTAAAATAAAGTCAAGACTTTATCCAAGGGAGATTCAAATAACAACGGCAAGTGGGAAGAAGATGAAAAAAGTAGTAGATGAACTTCAAATAGTCTTTTACAGTCCGGAATATGCAGCAAAAGAAAAACAAGAGAGAGAAGCAGCTTTGATAAAAGCGATGGATTTGATTAAAAATCCAGGGAAATACAACAAAGCCACAGCTTATGGTGCAGCCAAGTATGTAAAGAATCTTGCATTTGACCCTAATACAGGTGAGATATTGGCAAGTGCTCAGAGGAAGCTATTTTTGGATGAAGAGAAATTAAAAGAAGAAGAAAAATTTGATGGATACTATGCTATTGTTACAAGCGAGTACAAAGAATCACCGGAGAAGATAATAAACATATATAAAGGACTTTGGAAGATAGAAGAAGCATTCAAGATAACAAAGAGCGAGATAGAAAGTAGACCTGTTTATTTATCCTTAGAAGAACACATAAATGCTCATTTTTTGACCTGTTTTATATCCTTAGTAATTGCAAAAATATTGGAATACAGGTTACAATGGAAATACTGTGTTACAGAGATTTTGGAGAGTTTGAGGAAAGCATCATGTAGCCATATTAAAGAAAACTATTATGTATTTGATTTTTTTGATGAAGTACTTGAGGAAATTGGAAAAGATTTAAACATAGATTTTAGTAAAAAATTTATGAGATTGAAGGAAATAAAAAAAGTTTTAGGTGAGACAAAAAAGTGATTTTTCACTATAACTTTTTGATAAAACTTAAATAGCCTACAATCCTTTATTCCCAATGGATTGCAGGCTATTTTTATTCCAATCATCTGCAAAAGTCAGGTTTAAAAGGTTGGATTGAAGCTTTGCATGCAAACAAAAAAATATTGCTATATGAACTTTTCGTGGAAGGAAGTTTACTCTTTGACCTGAGCAACTTTATCTTAATTGCTGATGAGTTGTTCATGGTAGAAGGATAGAGAATTGTTCGAAAAATCAAGGGAGATTTTCAAAAGTCTCCCTTTTAAATTTTCTTTGAAGTACGATATAATAAAAACAATCTTTTTTTCAGGAATATATTATTAATAAGGAGAAAAACACAGAAGGAGTTCAGAAGACTGTGAATGTTGAATTAGAGTTTTGTTTGTACAAGCTTTTTGAAATAATAGGTGTTATTGCAGTAAGCGGAATATATATATTATCAGTCTTTCTGGGTAATGAATTGAAAAATGCTTTAATTTACAACTTTAGCAAAATATTTTTATCTCTTGTTGTTTTTAAATTCTTATATGTACTAAATTTAGAAAAAGAAGTTGTAAGTAAAAGTGAAGGTGTTCAGGTGGTTGTATTCTTGAATTTACTTTCAAAGTTTCTTATAATATATGCACTTATATTTTCAGTTTTATGCAGGGAAAGGTTAAAAGAATTTTTATCTAAGGCATCAATATGGATAAACATAACTTTGATAATTGTAGTTTTTTTAATATCCGAAAAGATAAAAAATGCAAAAATTAATATTTTATTACAATCTACTTTATCTACAACAAAACTATACTTTATTAGCGAATTACTGATAGTTTTTGGTATTTTGTTTCTAATATACTTAAGCTTCTATAACTCTTACTTCAAACAAAATAATAGCTTTAAAGTTTTTGTATTGGCTTTTGCAGTTGGTGAGTTAATTTTGTCTCTTTTTAAGAGAAAAGGTATTCTTTTTACAGAAGCAGTTCAAAATGGAGCTATGCTTTATCTCTTTGTGGCAATATTTCTTGCTATAGCAAAACAGAGAGTAAAATTTTTGCACAGTTTAGCAAAATTTAGTACTGAGGTATTAAAAGAAAAGCTTGATTTGCAAAAAAGTTTTGAACTTCTTGTAGATTTTATTTATGAAGCTTATTCAAAGGTATTTCCAAGAATATGTTTTTATTACATCATAGAAGATGGGAATTATAAACTTATTGTATTCAAGAGTGAAGAGGTGAGTGATAAATTTGAAGATTCTTCTGCAGAAGTAAAAGTTGTAAGTAAACTTTTAGAAGAGGAGAATATTAGTACATTTGACATAAAAGATTTTGAAAACTTTTTTGAATGCAAGGCTTTAAAAAATAGGGTATTCAATAGTTTCCAAACAGTGGTATATGTTCCTGTTCACAGATACAACAGGCTTGTGGGTTTTCTTATTTGTTATTCGAAGATTAAAAACTTTAACATAACTGATGAACTCCAGGATGGTTTTACAATCTTTATGAATTTTTCTCAAGCTCTTCTTTCTCAAATTGAAAGGATTGAGAAGATAAAGAATTTATCAACAGAGGATGAACTTACAGGTCTTTATAACAGGAGATACTTTATGAAGGAATTGATTTTGGAGTCAATAGCTGCAGATAGATATAAAAATAAGTTTTGTGTAGCTTTTTTTGATATGGATAATCTGAAACTTTTAAACGATGTTTATGGACACGGTGTGGGAGATAAAGCTATAAAAATAATTGCCAGGATTATACGGGACAATATACGGAAAACAGATATTGCGGCAAGACTTGGGGGAGATGAATTCGCGGTTATATTCAAAAATTGTAGTAAAGATGCTATAGAGGATAGAATTAAAAATATAAAGCAATTAATTGAAAAAGAGTCAGAGCTACAGCTTCCGAAAAAGATAAGAGTGAGCTGTGGAATTGCTGTGTATCCAGACGATACAACCAGTCTTGATGAGCTTATTAAGATTGCTGATATGAGAATGTATGAAGAAAAATTAAAAAACAAAGGGGGCGATTTTGATGCAGAAAGGCAGTAGCACTGTTAGGGTATTTTTTGAGGATGTAAATATATGTGAAGATGTGGAGGTAGGAACTAATCTTTTGAGCTTTGTTCCAAGATTTGAGAGTTATTTTAAATCTCCTATAGTTGCTGCAAAGGTTGACAATGAGATAAAAGAGTTAAAATATGTAATTTCAAGGGATTGCAGAGTGAAATTTATTGACATGACGCAAGAAGATGGTATGAGGATTTACAGAAGAAGTCTCATTTTTGTTTTGATTGTTGCAACAAGAATGCTTTTTAAAGAAGCTGTAAATGTGCAACATTCTCTTTCAAAGGGACTTTACTGTGAGGTAGAAAACAGAAAACTAAGCAGCCAAGATATAGAACTTATAAAACAGAAGATGAAATGGATAATAGAGCAGGATTTTCAATTCAAAAGAGAAAAGGTTTCAAAAGAGGATGCAGTTAAACTTTTTGAAGAGAAAGGGTTTTATGATAAAGCAAGAACAATAAAGTTTTCGGAAAATGAATATGTATACATTTATTACTGTGGAGATTATGTTGATTACTTTTATGGACATTTAGTCCCTTCCACAGGGTATCTTAAAATTTTTGACCTGATTCAATACCACGACGGGATGGTACTTATGTACCCCGACAAATCAGACCCATTTAAACTTCAAGAGTTTGTGGAGAACAAGAAACTGTTTGCGGTCTACCATGAGTACAAAAACTGGGGCAGGATACTGGGTGTCAGTAGCATTGGTGAGCTCAATGAGGTGATAGCAAGCGGAAAGATAAGAGAATTTATAAGAGTTTCTGAAGCATTGCATGAAAAAAAGATAGCATATATAGCAGACCAGATTTCTCAAAATCCACTGATAAAAGTTGTTTTGATATCAGGACCTTCATCATCCGGAAAAACTACTTTTGCCCAGAGACTTTCTATCCAGCTTAAAGTAAATGGAAAAAATCCTGTCTATATAGGGCTTGATGATTATTTCTTTGAAGATAAAGTTCCGCTTGACGAAAATGGCAAGCCTGACTATGAATCGATTGAAGCTATTGATGTTGAGCTTTTCAATGGACAATTGAAAGACTTGATAGAGGGTAAGGAGGTTGTGCTGCCACGGTTTAATTTCATAGAGAGAAAGAGAACGTTTGAAAGACGTGTCAGGCTTGAAAAGAATGACATAATAATAATTGAAGGGATACATGGGTTAAATAACAGGCTTACTCCAATGATACCTGACGAAAACAAGTTTAAAATATATGTGAGTGCTTTGACACACCTGAACCTTGACAAGCACAACAGAATTCAAACTACAGATTACAGGATTTTAAGACGAATTGTAAGAGATGCCAGGACAAGAGGTGCATCTGCTAAAAGGACAATTTCCATGTGGCCGTCTGTCAGAAATGGTGAGGAGAAAAATATTTTTCCCTACCAGGAAATGGCGGATGCTATGTTTAATTCAGCACTAATTTATGAGCTTGCGGTTTTGAAAAAATATGCTGTTCCCTTACTTAAAACAATTACAAGAGAAGATGAGGAATATAGTGAAGCGCAGAGGCTTTTGCATTTTCTGAGCTTTATCCTCACAATTGAGGACGAAAGAGAAATTCCACCACAATCTATCATAAGAGAGTTCATAGGAGGGTCTTGTTTTTATGACTTTTAAAAAAGAAAAGGGGCTTTTGGGATATATTCCCTCAAGCCCCTTATGTTTTTAAAATGTCACATTTGTTGAAGAGTTGTTTGTGTTCTGGTTTGTTCCCTGATTTGGCCAAAATCCTCTCATTTTTATACTAAATCCGCGCCTCATGGTACCGTCCATTCCTGCTGCACCTTTGAATTTTCTACCAAATCCTCGTGGAGCAAATCCCTTTGAAAGGTCCCAGTTTGAAATTTTTGTCTTGATAGCTTCTTTCATTTTGTCTGCCTGGTCTTTTGTTATTTTACCTTCATTAAGAAGCTTGTCAATCTTTGTTATTTGCATTGAGATTAATTTGTTTTTAAAGTCTGATTCAGAGATATTCTTGGATTTGATTAGGTCTGCAATGGTCTTTCCATTTTTCAGCTCGTTAAAAAGACTATCCTTTGTCATGCCGAGGATTGTAGCAATGTCACTGAACATATCGAGGTTATAAATGTCTTTTGAAAATGCTTTGATTTTAAAGCCAAAGAAAGGAAGCTTTCCGTCCCAGCTGTCTATCTTCTGTTTTAAACTTTGCTTTAGCTGTGCTGCTTTGTCGCTCGTTATTTTGTTGTTTTTAACAGCTTCATCAATCTTTGCATAAAGGCTTTCTAAAAGCTTTGATTTAAACTGGTCAAGTGTCAGGCCTTTGTCCTTTAAGATGTCTGAGAAAGCCTTTCCGCTCTGAATCTGTTTTTGAATATCCTCTTTTTTCATGCCAAGGATGCTTTCAATTGTGCCAGCGATGTCAAGGTTTATACCTGCTGCACCTTTTTCAAATTTTCCGAAACAGAGCTTTGTGAGATTGCCCTTGAAAGCTACCGGAAGGCTTGCCTTTGAAGAACCTGCAAATGCAAGGCTTACACTTAAAATCAGAATTACAATAAGTCCTATACCAATTATTGTCTTTATCCTTTTCACTTAAAAATCACCTCTTTTCATTTTGAATTTTTCTTTCAATTATATTATCCCACATAAAATTGGGTTTTGTGTTTCGCAATTGTAAAAATATTTTTAAGGAAAATTTTTACACAGAGATGTGTTTTTAAATGAATAGCAAAAGGGTATATTAGAATCGAAAAAAATTTTAAATAGGATGGTGAAATATAGAAGATGAAGTATATAGTGATTGGTGCTGTTGCAGGTGGGATGACAGCTGCAATGAAAATAAGACGAAATGATGACAAAGCTGAAATTATTGTATATGACAAAGACACTGACATATCATATTCTGGTTGTTCTCTTACGTACTATATTTCAGGTGTGATAGATAACAGGAAAAACATTGTTCCAAGAGATAGCCAATATTTTAAAAAGTTTAATGTTGATGTAAAAACAGCTCATGAGGTTTTAAAAGTTGACACGCAAAATAAGAAGGTGATTGTCAAGGATTTAACTACTGGTAATACCTTTGAAGATGGTTTCGACAAGTTAATTATTGCAACAGGAGCACATCCTGTAGTGCCTAAAATTGATGGCATAGAGCTTGAGGGCATATTTGTCCTTCGAAATGTCAAGGATGCAGATAGAATAAAAGAGTTTATAAACACTTATTTTCCCAAGAAAGCCTTGATAGTTGGTGGTGGGTACATTGGACTTGAAATGGCAGAAGCTTTGAAGGTTTTGGGGATAGATGTTGTTATCATAGAAAAACAAGAAAATATCCTTCCAAACTTGGATAGTGACATGGCAAGGCTTGTTGAGAACTATCTTAAAGAGAAAGGAATTACAGTGAAAACCAGCACATCTGTGTTGAAGTTTGAAGGTGATAAGAGAGTAACAACGGCTATTTTGAGTGATGGTTCAAGATTGAATGTAGACTTTGTGTTAATTGCTGTTGGGGTAAGACCTTCTACCCAGTTTTTAGAAGGAAGTGGCATACAGCTTTTACCAAATGGAGCTATTAAGGTTGATGAGTATATGAGAACTAATATTGAAGGAATCTTTGCAGCAGGTGACTGTGCTTCTGTGTATTTTAAGCTAAATGGTAAAACTATGTATATGCCACTTGGTTCAACTGCAAACAAGATGGGAAGAATAGCTGGTGAAAATGCAACAGGTGGTAGCATGAAGTTCAGTGGCATTTTGGCAACATCAATTTTCAAAGTTTTTGACCTTACAGTTGCACAAACAGGTTACACAGAAAAGATGGCACAGCAGGATGGGATTGAATATGAAGTTGGGCACGTTACAAAACCGCATATAACAACAGCATATCCTGGAGCTGAGAAAATGACTATAAAAGCAATTGCAGAACTCAGTTCACGAAAAATTATAGGTGCTCAAATTATTGGCACAAAAGGAGTTGACAAAAGAATAGACATTTTGGCAACAGCTATCTTTGCAGGGCTTACAACAGACCATCTTTTCCAGCTTGATTTGGCTTATGCACCGCCATTTTCGTCTGCAAAAGACCCTGTTCACTATGTTGGCATGGTTATGTCAAACTTTCTTGACAAGAGAAAATTTAATTGTACGCAGGAAAAGCTTTTGGAAAAGATGCAAAAAGGAGAAGATTTTGTTGTTCTGGATGTTCGAACACCTGATCAGTATAAAATCAAGCATATAAAGGGTGCTGTAAATATTCCTCTTGAGATGCTGCAAGAAAAAATGAATCTGCTTCCAAAAGACAAGCAGATAATTGTATACTGCAACAGTGGGGTAAGTTCAAATATTGCCCAAAATATCCTTCAGCAGAATGGGTTTAGAAAGGTTTATAACCTTTCAGGCGGTATTTTGAACGTGACTTTAGAGCAGCTGCTTGAAAGAAATACCTCAGACTCTTCTCCTTCTTCTCCAGACCTTTAAAAATATTATCCATGCTATTATCACAATGCAAACCAGCACCAAAATGGCAAGCCAAAAAAGGAATATATCTTTTTTGTAAAGGAATTTAAAGAAGTTAAATCCGTACCAGTAAAAGTACACATAGAATGTTGCCCAGATGGTATTTCCAATAAAAGAAGAAATGATATATTCATAGAAATTCATTTTACTAATTCCTGCCAAGAAAATAACGGGGGTGCGTGGAACTCCTATTATTCTTGCTATTGGTACAGCAAATATTCCATACTTTACAAAAAAGTTATTGACGCTCTCAAGCGTCTCTTTTTTTATTCTCAAAAGCCTTTCAAAAAGGCTGATTATTTTCTTTCTGCCACTTCTGAGAAGAAGGTTCACAGCAACATTTCCACAAAGATTTCCTAATGCTATTACCATTATCAATGTAAAAAGAGTGAATTTGCGTGAGTTTAAAAGTGCTACTGCGCCAAGGTAAGCAATCTGTGTTGGGAAAGGAATCCCAAGCCCTTCTATTGCCAATATCAAAAATATTCCCCAAAGGCCAAAATTATCAACCATGTATTTCAAAAATTCAATCATATTTCTATCATCTCTTAAAACAAGTTTTTACACTATCTATTTTACTCTTTTTTTCATAGAATAAACAGAAAGATAAACTTTGGATTTGCTAATATGACTTTTCAAAATTTTGTTAAATATAAAAAAGAGCATTCAAACCAATGAAATACTCTAAAGACACAGAATGGCATAAAAATTAGTTTAAAGTTGATAAAATTTTTGTATAGAGTATGGGCAAAAGGTATAAAATTCATATATGAAAGGTATTGCAAGTCAAGAAAATTTCTTGACTTTTAAGGTTATTTGACAAAAAATTTTTTTTAAATTAAAATAACAAAGAAGTTTTTTAGAAAACAAATCCATTTTGTAGGAGGTTGATTATGAATAAACTGAGGTGCCTTGTGGCAAGGCCAAGGGATATGAAGAAGCTTATCCTGGCTTTTGTCATTGTATTTGTTTTGTCAGTCCTGCTTGGCGCCATGACTGCACAGGCACTAGTGAAAGAGGTTAGCATAACAATTGACGGCAAGACGTTTTATTATAAGACAATTAAGTCCACAGTAAGAGAGGTCTTAGAAGAAAATCAAATTTACTTGACAAAAGATGACTATATCTCGCCTTCTTTGGACTCAAAAATAAATGAGAATACCCAGATAATAATAAAAAGAGCTTTTGAAGTGAAAATACTTGTTGGCGACGAGGAAAAGGTTGTGTATATTCCAAGCGGTACTGTTGAGGATGCAATAAAAAAAGCAGGAGTGGTCCTTGGGAAGTTAGATAAAGTAAATCTTCCTCTTTCTCAGCTTCTTGATAGGCCTACTGTCATTAAAATTACTAAGGTAACAGAGAAGGTGGTCGTGGAAAAACAAAAGATACCTTTCAGTACAGTTACAAAGACGAACTACAATATGGACTACGGAAAGCAAAAGGTTGTCCAGCAAGGGCAGGATGGTATCAAAGAAAGAAGATATAAGCTCATATTGGAAGATGGCAACGAGGTTGAGAGGAAATTGCTTGGTGAAAAAATTGTCAAGCCACCGAAGCCAAAAATTGTTGAAGTTGGAACAATAAGATGGTTCAAGACATCAAGAGGAGAAGTGGTCAGATACAGAAAGGTTTATACAATGATAGCAACTGCATATTCTTTAACCCCAAGTGATACAGGCAAAAGTCCATCTCACCCTGACTATGGCAGAACTGCAACAGGTCACAGAGTTCGGCGCGGTGTTGTTGCGGTTGACCCGCGGGTGATTCCGCTTGGGACAAGGCTTTATGTGGAAGGGTATGGTTTTGCAACAGCACTTGACACAGGTTCTGCTATCAAGGGAAACAGAATAGATGTGTTTGTTGAAAAGGATGCGTATAAATTTGGTGTGCGGCGTGTAAAAGTTTATGTGCTTGCAAATTAAAAAATTGGAAAAAGAAAACGAGGCCTCCTTCACAAAAAGGAGGCTCTTTTGTTGTAAAAATACAACATATCATTTTCGAAAATTTTAAGAAAAGAATTGCAGGTTATTTTTTCAATTGAAATTTTCAAAAGTTAAATTAAAATTATGTTTTGAAGTTTCAAAAGAGAATCATTATAGTGAAAAACAAAGGGGGCGCAAGATACTTTTATGTTTAAACTTCAAAGAGTGACAGACAAACCAGTTTTGAAGCCAAAGCAGGAAAATGAATGGGAAAGAGCAGCAGTTTTCAATGCTGCAGCTATATTTCACAGAGGACTTTTTCATTTGATTTACAGGGCGACAAACATTCCACCACATAAGGACTATGGTGATTACGTTTCTACAATAGGATATGCTGTGTCAACAGATGGTATTAACTTTTACAGACTTGACAAGCCTGTGATGGTTGCAGAAAACGAACAGGAAAGAAGAGGAATTGAAGACCCGCGCATAGTTGAGATTGATGGGACGTTTTACATGACATACACAGGTTTTGGTGGCAGGTATGAAGGCGATTTTAGAATTATGCTTGCAAAGTCAAAGAACCTCATAAAATGGGAGAGAATAGGTATTGCACTTGATGAGCCAAACAAAGATGCAGCACTTTTCCCAGAGAAGATAAATGGTAGGTATGTCATGTTTCACAGAAGATATCCCAATATGTGGCTTGCATTTTCTGATGACATGATAAACTGGACAGACCATGTTGAAATAATGACTGTAAGAGAAAATTCATGGGAGAGCAGTCGTATAGGTATTGCAGGACCACCAATAAAGGTCAAGTTTGGCTGGCTTGTGATATACCACGCAGCAGACCATAAGAATGTGTACAGGCTTGGAGCAGTACTTTTGGACGCAAAAGACCCAACAAAGATTTTGTCACGCTTTTCGGAACCAATTTTGGAACCCGAGCTTTCATGGGAAGTGGATGGTTACATACCCAATGTTGTTTTCAGCTGTGGTCATGCAGAGGTTGGCGATGAGGTCTGGGTATATTATGGAGGTGCTGATACTGTAATTGGTGTTGCAAAATTTAATAAAGAGAAGATAAAATTTGATTGAAGTGATTTTCAAGTAAGTAGTAAACTTTATATATAGAAAATCAAAAACTTTATCAAAGAGGGTTTAAAAAAGACAATGAAAGCAGCCATATTTTATGGTAAGAGAAGCTTAAAAGTAGAAGATGTTAGCTTGCCCACAATAAAAGAGGGAGAGATATTAGTCAAGGTTGAGGCATGTGGCATTTGCGGTACAGATGTGCATATATTCAATGGCGAAGAAGGGTCTGCAAAAGTCACACCGCCGATAATATTGGGACACGAATTTTGTGGCACTGTTGTTGAGACAAAATCTAAGCTTTTCAATGTAGGAGACAAGGTGAGCATTGACCCTAACATCTATTGTGGAGTGTGCAAGTTTTGTAGAAGTGGAAGGCCTCAGCTTTGCGAAAACTTAACAGCGCTTGGTGTGAACATAAACGGTGGGTTTGCCCAGTATGCCGCTGTGCCAGAAAAACAGGCGATAAGATTTGAGAACATAGATTTTGCTGAGGCAGCACTGGCAGAGCCTCTGGCTTGCTGTCTTCATGGTCTTGATAGAATAAAGATTTTTCCCACCGATAAGGTTTTGATAATAGGCTTTGGTCCGATTGGTCTTATAATGCTTGAGCTTGTAAAAATGTATGGGGTTGACAATATCTTTGGCTATGAAGTAGATGATTTTAGAAAAAATGTTGCTAAAAATTATGGAGTTAAAGATATTGTTGATGAAGATTGTAAAGAAGGAAGCTTTGATGTGGTAATAGAGTGTGCAGGGACAAAAGAAAGCATCGAAATGGCATTTAAAAATATAGGGAAAGGTGGCAGAGTTTTGGTGTTTTCTGTACCGTCACCGCTTGTTGCTACTGAAATTTGTCCGTTTGAGATGTTCAGAAAAGAAGCACAAATTTTTTGGTCGTTTGTAAATCCGTTTACTCAAAAACTTGCAAT
>Ga0063234_135_pt1 | contig 21258 bp, 16 predicted proteins | sample YelNatPoosite3B9_FD_62394 | JGI IMG/M metagenome (GOLD analysis project Ga0063234, IMG submission 62394) | Hot spring thermophilic microbial communities from Obsidian Pool, Yellowstone National Park, USA - site 3 B9 (version 2) (version 2) | ecosystem: Environmental > Aquatic > Thermal springs > Hot...
AAATTGCTGGATTTGACATAAATTTTGAATGGGTATCAGGCTACAATTACCCAAAAGACCTTACAAAGTACAAGCTTATAATCCACTGTGGCGGGTGTATGATAACACGAAGAGAAATGTTATTTAGAATAGAACTCGCAAAACAACAAAACGTGCCAATAACAAACTATGGTGTGACAATTGCATATGTCCACGGGATTTTACCAAGAGCTCTAAAACCATTTGGAATTGAGTTTGAATATTAAAAAAACCCTTCCAAGCTTTTTTAAAAGCCTGGAAGGGACTTTTTTATGCATTTTATTTTATTATAAATTCGCAGTTTACAACAGCAGTTATCTCTTTATCTATTGATGTGGTGTCATTTATTCCATAGTCACTAACTTTCTGTTGAAATAAAGCGGAGTTATCTGAAAAACACCCATTGACGCAGATTTTAGCCTTTCGACTTGGGCTCCCTGTGCTCTTTGCGATCTGTTTTGCTCTTCTTACAGCATCTTCTGTAGCTAAGGAAAGCATTTCTATTTTTAAATCTGCAAGCTTTGTATAATAATACTGAGGTGGCATAGATTCAAACTGAACACCAGAGTTTATAAGCTCTGTTGACTTTCGAGAAAGCTCTGTAATCTTGTCTACATCCTTTGATGTAATCTGAATACTTTGCGAAAGTTTGTAACTATCTACCTTTGTTGAATATATTCCATTAGGAAGCATCTCGTATATTGTTTGAGTTGAAATCGAAGAAAATATTAAATCCTTTTCTGATAAACCTTTTGAAAGGAAATAGGTTTTCACTTTCTTTTGACTTTCTTCAAGAAGTCTGTAAGCTTCTTTTAAATCTTTTGCCACAGCAGTGTACATCCCTGTCCACTTGACAAGGTCAGATCGAAGCTGTTTTTTTGCAGAACCTGTCACCGAAATAGTCTTTCTTTCTGCCCTGAAATTTATAAGTCCATTTGCTAAAAAGTAAGAAGAAATTGTAAAAGAAATTCCCAAAATTAAGGCAATAAAAACATAGGCAATATTTTATTATTCAAAATTTTAACCTCCTATTTTTTACTTCAGTAACATTATATCATTAAAACCTCAAATCTACAACCACTTTGTAAAACTTAATAATAATATATTCAAATACAGAAATAAGTTCCTTTTTCAAGTATTCACTTTTAACATATAAAGCACTCCTTTTTCTGTATCGTAAATTGCCAAATAAAAATCAAATGATTTAAGGTTAATAAGCGTTTTAGTATCAAGGTTTTCATAATCTATAAACCTTGCTGTGACAACAGATCTGTCACCAATTGCTTTCCAAAATCCCTTAGAAATTTTAGGAAGACCAACTTCTTTTGCAAAGCCTCCAAATCCTGTAATATTACCAGAAAAATCTTTAACTTCTCCGCCATATATTAGTGCTTGATAAGCTTGACTTAAAGGGAGGTTTTTCCAGCTTTTTTGTTTTTGGATGTATGAAACAAAACTTTTCTTACCTTCAGCAGTAAAAACAAATTTGTAAAGTTTCATACCATCATTGTGAAAACCACCATAATCGTCATATATTTTTTCTGAAACTGTGCTCTTTGGAAGTCTTGTATTAAAATTTTTTCAAATTCTCTGATTACATTGTCTTTTGAAAACAAAATCACAGGTGACAAAATTGTAAATAATATGGGAGCTAAGATTAAGCTTAAAAAAACTACTGAAAAGATAACAAATTTTTTCATGGTTTGCTCACCTACTGTTCTGATAAAGTAATTGTTACATCAATAGGATGCAAAACTTGTTTTTGCTGACATAACCATGCCCAATTATTAACTATATTAGTAAAAAGATCGTCATAGTAGTTATCGTATCCAAAGTCAAATATATCTGAAATTGTTATAGTATAAATAGACAGCAATCCCTTCTCTGATTTAATATATACTTTGTGTAATGCATAAAATAAATCGGCGTTATCTTCCTTTTCAAATACTATTGAATTTTTTTCATTTAATTTTATTTTACCAGACTTTAATTTAGAAATATAATCTTTATATACTGATGTCAATCTAATTTTATTAATAAATAAACCCTCACCATATTCATAGTATGGAATATTTTTTACAGAATGTTCAACCAGAGTAGCTGCACATGAATAGCCGTAATTTCTAGCAATTTGGGCTGCAGCAAGCCATGCTAATTGAATGGAATTAAATTGTTCTACAGACGCAGTTTGAATGTTTGAAGTTTTACTCGTTTTTGATTTGAAATAAAGTTTAGCAATATTACTTATAAAATTATTCAGTTCTTCGTTTGACATTTTTTTGAACATTTGAACATCAACTACAAATTTCTTTATATCATTATCTAATGTATCGATTTCGTCTTGTGGCATTCCTGAAGCTCGTAAAATTTCATCCTCTAAAAATTTGTCCTGTTCCTGAGCTCTTACGTATATAACATTTATAAGTAACAATATAGATAAACAAAAACATAAAAATAATCTAATTGATTTTGATATAAATAATAATTTTTTCATACGAATTTCACTCCCTTTTTTCTTTCTTAATTTTGAACTTTCAAAGTAAATAATCAAAGATTTAACCCTTAATTTTAAAAAAGATTAAAAAAATAAATTTATTTCTCATCTGTGCCAAAATATTAAGAAATTGTAAAGCAGAACCTTATAACTAAAACTGCAAGAACGCGCGGAATATTTTTGGCATTTAAACATCACCCCTCTTTTTTTACTTTACTATATTGTATCACTAAATCTATATAATTACAACCAAAAATTCAAAAAAAAATAAAAACCACCTGTAAATCCACAGGTGGTCCAATTTCGTTTTGAAAAGGTATTTTACAATCCTAAAGTCATCCATGTTCCAATCTGCTGAAAACCAATTTTTCTATATATACTGGCAGCTTTTGGATTGTCGCAGAATAAACAAAGTGACTTACCCTCTTTTATCAAATCAGTGCAAAGTCTTTTCATGCACATAGTTGCATACCCTTTTGAACGATATTCATGCATTGTACATACACTCAAAACCATTGCCATATCAGGAAGCTCTGCACCTGTTCGAGCAGAAGATACTATTATTCCATCTTCTTCTATATAATATATTCTACTTCGCCCAAGCGAAACATCCTGTTTTATCTGTTCAAAGGTTGCAGGGTTCAAAAATTCTTCTATTGACTGATATAAATACACTATCATTTCGATTTTATCAAGATTTTCTTCCAAATTATCCTTTGATATAACCTTTACTCTTTCATATTCCTCTAAAGACGTTTCTATCTTTTCCTTTGGAATATTTGTATCAAGTCGCATAAAAAACTGTTCTCTTTTTTGCAGGACATTTAAAGCTTTTAAAAACGGAAGAATGACAGTTTTTTTACCAGAAAGCACCTTGCACTTTGTCGTAAGTATTATATTGCAAAATGAATCAATATCATAGTCTTCAGAATCAGAGTAAAAAATTAAATCTCGTCGATACCGAAGAAGAACTGCTTTTAAACTGCCAAATACTATATCAAACTCACCCCACACCTCAACCACTGGCGAATCAAATCCATAGCTCACTATATCACCAATAATAAAAATGTTCCACTCTTTTTCCTTCCTGACAAAGTCCATTAAAACATCATAATCAGAACTGCTAAGTTTTCTTATCATCCAAATCACTCATTTCTTGCTTTTTCAACATTATACAACACCAAAATCTTGCTAATCAAGTGCTTTTAATGTCCACATCTTCGAATTAAAATCTCCCCACATCTCAGGAATAAAAATTCCAAGATTCATAAGTTCATCGCCAAATTTTGATGTATTAAGTTCTTTAATAAAATACTTTTTCTCAGGCAAAAGACCTTTCAATTTTAACCTTCTTGGATGTTTATTAGGAGATTTCAAAACTTCAACATAAAATACAACAGCTTCTCTTTTGTCTTCAGTTACAAACATCCAAGCAGCCGCATCTTCTTCAAAAGGAGAAATTAATCTGAAAAGTTCTCCTTCAAATACTATATGCCAAATCTCTTTGTAAGTTTCTATCTGCCTTTTAATCTCTTCCTTATCTTCTGGAGAAAGCTTGGTCAGGTCAAGCTCATACCCAAAAGCACCAGATAATGCAACCACTCCTCTTGTTTTCATTGGTGTTATTCTTCCAACCTGATGGTTTGGCACAATTGACACATGCGCACCCATTGTTGATGCAGGATACACTATGCTTGTTCCAAACTGAATCTTTAACCTTTCTATCGCATCTGTGTCGTCACTTGTCCAAATCTGTGGCATGTAATATAAAATTCCGGGATCAAACCTTCCACCACCGCCAGAACATCCTTCAAATAAAATATATGGAAATTCTGTCACAAGTTCTTCCATCATTTGATACAGCCCCAAGACATATCTATGAAAGACTTCTTTTTGCCTCTCTGGTGGAAGAGCAAGAGAATAAGCCTCTGTCAAAGGTCTGTTCATGTCCCACTTGATGTATTCAATTGGAGCTGTTTTCAAAATCTCTTTCATCATCCTTAGAATTTCTTTTCTTACATCTTCTCTTGTTATGTCTAACACATATTGATTTCTGCACTGGGTAAGGGTTCTACCTTTAACCTGCAAACACCAGTCAGGATGCTTTCTGTAAAGCTCACTGTTTGGTGAGATCATCTCAGGCTCAAACCAAAGTCCAAACTTGAGCCCCATCTCATTTAATTTTTTCCCAAAACCATCTAAACCATTGGGCAATTTTCTTTTATCAACAAACCAGTCGCCAAGCGAGCTTGTATCATCATCTCTTTTACCAAACCATCCATCGTCAAGAACAAAAAGTTCAATGCCAAGTTCTTTTGCTTCCTTTGCCAAAGCCAAAAGCTTTTCCTCATTGAAATTAAAATATGTGGCTTCCCAGTTATTGATAAGCACAAGTCTTCGTCTATCTCTCCAAACACCTCTGCAAAGCCTTTTTCTGTAAAGCTTATGGTACGTGCGAGACATCTTACCCAAACCTTGGTCTGAATACACCATTACAACCTCAGGTGTCTGAAAACTGCTATGCGGCTCTAAAATCCATGTAAATTCAAATGGATTTATTCCCATAGTAACTCTTACAAAATTGTACTGGTCTTTTTCGACAATTGCAGAAAAATTTCCACTGTAGACAAGAGAAAAACCATACACATCTCCGTAATCTTCGTTTGCATCTTTTCTAACAAGAGCTATAAATGGATTGTGCTGATGAGAACTTTCACCTCTTGAACTTTCTATAATCTGCTGACCATGAATAATCTCTTTTCTTTCAATATACCTTTCTCTTGCCCAAGCCCCCCACAGGTGCAAAAGTTCAAAATCTCCTTCTTGAAAGTCAACACATGTACTCATCGCACGAAGGATTTTGAGTTTTTGTTTTCCTAAGTTCTCAAATCTTACGCTTCTCGTTATCGCATCATAATCTCTGAAAGCTGTATATATCAATGTGACTTTTAAGTCAATCAAATCATCATAAAGGTCTATTTCCAGTGTTTGAGCCTCATCAGATGACTCTACATATGTTGCAGGAAGACCTTCAAGTTTTGGTTTCCCATCATAGATTCTGTGAGCTTTATAAACAAGGTTTGTTATACGAGAACCATCTTCTTGCTGAACTTGATATGCAGGGTGTCTGAAATCTGAGTTGCCATACGCAGGGTATTCTAAAAGCATTGTATCAAATGTATAAGATTTGTCGTTTGGGTCGGGAGTTGGACCAAACGCTCTGCCGCCTGTCACATCAAAATCTGTCCACTCAAACTCCCTAGTCTTTTTGCCCCAGTAAACATGACACAAAAACTTACCTTTGAAAAGCTTTATAACATAGCTTGTGTTCTTTGCTTCTATGAAAAACATATTTGTTTGTGGGTTAAAGGTTATTGGCATTTTCAAAACCTCCTCTTGCCTTTTCAACCTATGAATTTCCGAATTTTATCATATCATTTTCAAAGATTTTTATCTACATTCATTTAAAAAATTTAAATAAACTTTAAAATTTTGATATGTTCTTTCGAAAACTGCCGTGCAAACCCTTGACTTTTCTGATAAAATATCATTATGAAAAGTAGGAAATTTTCTTATGAAAGGAAGAAAAAATATGCGAATAAAAGTAGACTTTGAATCACAAAAGCCAATAGAACTCCCTATTCATTACAACTACTTTGTCCAGTCAATGATATACAACACCATTGATGATAAAATATATGCTACATTTTTACATGATAAAGGATATGAGGTTGATTTGAAAAACTTTAAACTCTTTTCATTTTCTCGCTTAGAAGGACCATTTGAAATTGTAGGAAATGATTCAAACAAAAAAATAGTTTTTGACAAAAAGGTTTCACTTACAATCTCATCACCTGTTGAGGATTTTATTACAAAGTTTTCAACTGGACTTTTCAAAAAAGACCAGATTTTTCTAAAAGACAATATATTATATGTAACATCTGCAAGCATACTCAAAAGACCAAAATTTTTAAGTTTCCATAAAATAAAAATGTTATCTCCTATGTGTGCATATAAAACAATCAGAAACGAAAGTTCAGAGTACAAGCAATTTTTTACACCATTCGAGGATGAGTTTTATAACCTCATTTCTCAGAACCTGATGAAAAAATGCAAGCTGTTAATAAAAGACTTTGAGGAAAAAAACTTCAGATTTAATTTGAAACCATTAAAGGTGGAAGAAAAAGCACATTTTAAACCCATGTTTTTTAAAAAAACGCCCATAAAAGGCTGGCTTGGTTTTTATACAATTGAAACTGACCCAAGAATAATGGAAGTTGCATATTATTGTGGTCTTGGCTCAAAAAACTCTCAGGGGTTTGGACTTTTTGAAATTATTGAGTAAAATCTATAGGAGATGGTTGAATGGGGTATTTGATTAAACTTGTCAAAATGGCAAGACCATACTGGAAATATCTTATTATTGCTGCTTTTTCCATGCTCGCAATCACAGCGCTAAACCTTCTTGGTCCGTGGCTTGTGAGAAATTTGACAGGAATAATTACAGCTGCCGGTAAATATCCAAACGCAAGAAAAACAATAATTAATATTTCTTTAATATTGGTTTTATCTTACATTTTAAGAATTGTATTTCAATTTTTAAACAGCTATTTTTCGCACTATGCAGCTTGGCATTTAGTTGCTGACGTCAGAACAAAGGTATATGAAAAACTTCAGAGCTTATCTTTTGGATATTTTGTCGACAAACAAACAGGTCAGCTTATGTCAAGAGTTGTAAACGATACTGCAAACTTTGAAGTTTTGATTGCACATGCTGTGCCAGACCTATTTACAAATGCTCTCATTATCTTTGGCGTTGCTGTTATCCTTTTTATTATAAACCCTGTTCTTGCGGCTATTTCTTTAATTCCAATACCATTTCTGGTTTTAAGCGGCACGGTCTTTGCCAAAAAGATTTTGCCAAATTTTAGAGAGGCTCAAAAAGCATTAGCAGATTTGAACGCTGACCTGCAAGATAATCTCTCAGGTATCCGTGAAATACAGATTTTTAACAAGCAGGAAAAAGAGCTTTTAAAAATAAAAGAAAAAATCTACAGGCACATTCACGCACTTTTGAGTGCACTTAAGCTTTCAGCAGTGTTTCATCCAACTGTAAGTTTTTTAAGCTCTGTCGGAACGGTGATAGTAGTTTCTGTTGGCGGACTTATGGCCTTGAGAGGAAAAGTGCCTGTCAAGGATATTGTAGGGTTTATTTTATATCTTAGCATGTTCTATCAACCAGTGACTGCATTATCACAGGTTATTGAAAACGTTCAGCAGGCATTAGCAGGTGCTGAAAGAGTTTTTGAAATTCTTCAAACAGAGTCTGAGATAAAAGAAAAAGAAAATGCGCAGAAACTTAAAAATGTTAAAGGAAAAATCACTTTTGAAAATGTCTCTTTTTCATATAATCCTGAAATTCAGGTTTTGAAAAATATTTCGTTTGAAATTCAGCCAGGAGAAATGGTTGCGTTTGTTGGTCCAACTGGAGTTGGAAAGACAACAATTATGTACCTTTTAAATCGCTTTTATGACCCAGACTCAGGTGTAATTAAAATTGACGATATAGATATAAAGGATGTCACTTTAAAATCATTACATGATAATATCAGTATGGTAATGCAGGATGTGTTTTTGTTCAACGGAACAGTGGCACAAAACATCGCATATGGAAAAGAAAATGCCACCATGGACGAGATAATTCAAGCAGCAAAAATTGCCTGTGCACATGAGTTTATTCAAAATTTGCCACAGGGCTATAACACAGTAATTGGCGAAAGAGGTGTAAAACTCTCTGGGGGCCAGAAGCAGCGCTTGGCAATTGCAAGAGCTGTTTTGAAAAATGCACCAATCTTAATTTTAGATGAAGCAACATCTTCTGTTGACACAGAAACTGAAAATGAAATTCAAAAAGCTATAAATAACCTTGCTGGCACAAGAACAATTTTAATCATTGCTCACAGGCTATCTACCGTGAAGAAGGCAGATAAAATTATAGTTTTGAAGGACGGTGAGATTGTCGAAACAGGAACACATGATGAACTGTTTGCTAAAAAGGGATTTTATTATCATCTATGCTCTGTGCAGTTGTTTGATGAAAGCAATAATTTGATAAGGGGGAATACATTATGAAGTATAGAAGACTTGGAAGGACAAATGTGGAGGTTGCGTAACAAGATGCCCTTATAACCTGCCAATACCTGATATGATTGAAAAAAAGCTTGAGATTATTCGAGTAACAATTGGCGATTAATCTAATCTTCAAGCCTCTTCTCTTGAAAATTTAAGGGATGAGGCTTTTTGTTTTGGATTATGAGAACTAAGATTTTATTTAAAATTTTTGTCATCGAATGCTCTTCATTTTTTGATAAAATCAATATAAAATCAATATGGATGAAAATTTTTATTCAGAGTTATGCATACTAAAATGAAAAAGGATGTGAAAGACAGTGTCAATAGAACTTAATTATCAAACAATTGTGCAGTTTTTAACAGACAGTCAACTTGCTCAACTTGCAAAAAATAGAAAAGCTTTTGAAAAAGGAATATCTCTTGCTCGAAAGATAGAAAAAGAAGATATTCAATATGACCAAGAAGAAAATGCAATATTCGGCAAAGTAGAAGATGGTAAAAATGAATATTGGGTTTTTGTTGATTTTGATTTGCCTTCATATATGACTCAGGACTTTTTTGGTAATATCAAAATTGAAAATATAATCATAAGTGCTGCGTGTACATGCAGTTTGGAAAATATTGATTTAGAATCGGAAGAAGATATTGATATAGAAGATTTAGTTCTGTTCGATGATTTTTGTCGGCATATAATTGCTGTGTTAAAAAGTTTTGCCGATGGTAAATATATTCTCAATAGCCTAAATAAAATGCAAGAAACTTTGCTTCAAATGTTAGAACAAAAATTAAATGAGGCTATTGAGAAGGAAAGAAAACAAAATTCCCGGATTTATCAATTTTTTGCAAGCAATTTTGAAGAAAATTATATAAAGTTTTCACTTGATAATTTATCTATAAAGTCTCCTAACATATTTTTAGAAAAATACTTCGGATATTCTACTAATGATTTAGTAACTTTAAAATTAAAAGTAAAAACTTTAGATTTAAAAAGAGACTATGTGGTTTCAAATATACCAGAATTTTTAAAAGCATACGAACAAAAACAACCATTTCAGTTTGGTAAGAATTTTGTGTACAATCCTACTTATCATTTTTTTGGTGAAAAAGACAAAAAATTTTTGAATGCGCTATTGAAATATTTGAATTTTTTAGATTTAGAAACAGAAAAAAATACTATTTACCTACCTGTAAAGATAGCAAATGAAATAATCGAAATCCTTGACAATGAAGAAATTTTTATATCTTTTGATTATTTTGTGGCAAATTATTATGATGCTCAAAAAGTAAAAGTTGATCTTTGCACTAAAGTAAAACCAAAGATTTTATTTAAACTTGAAGATAATCAGGTAAAACTTTATAGTGATTTAATAGACACTGCCAACAAAAAATTTTTATATAGCGATGGTAGTTATTTTGTCTCAGGTGACACTTTATATAAGCTTTCGCCAGAGCAAAAGATATTTTCTTCAATTATCAAAAAAATGGCTGAAGCAAATAGAGTATTTAACTTTTTCAAAGTTGAATACGTTAATTTTTTTACCCTCAATAAAGAAGACTTTTGTGAGTTCATGAACAAATATTATTTATTTTTAAATGAGCACTTTGAATTAGAAATTGACCCAGACCTCAAAAAATTAATATTAGAAGATTATATTATTAAACCCAAACTATACTTAGAATTTGAAAATGAAAGGTTTGTCGCAAGAATCAGTGGAATGAATGAAATATTTGATATAATATCAAAAACAAAGAAAGTTCCATTGTTTGATTATTTTGGTTTGTTTGAGATACAAAGTATTTTATTTGCTTATAGGTTTAATGAGATAGAGTCTGACCAAGAATTCTGTTATGAATGTGTTGACCCTGATTTGTTTATGGAATTTTTAGCAGAAGGTATTCCACAAATCCAAAATATAACCGATGTTTATTATTCAGAAGATTTTAAGAAGCTTAAAATAAAGAAAGATGTAAAAATTATTCCCTGCTTAAAATATTCAAAACACTCAATTGACTTCTGGCTTGAAAGTGATGATCTTGATAGCTCAGAGCTTAAAAATATTCTTGATGCAATCAAGAAAAAGAAAAAGTATTACAAACTCAAAGATGGCTCAATTTTGATTTTAGAAAGTCCAAATATAAAAAGATTTGTTTCATTTATAGAATCTGCATCCGACATTGGCCAGGTTATAAAAGAAAAAGCTGAGCTTTCTTTACAAGAAGCAGTGGCTGTAACAAAACTTTTAGAAGAAAGCGGAATTCAGGCAAATGGAGTTGAAAGTATAAAAAATATTGTTGAAAAGATAGAAAATATTAGGGAAATTGATATTGAAATCCCAGTTGAGCTTCAAGGTGTGTTAAGAGATTATCAGAAACTTGGAATAAAATGGTTATCTTCTCTATTTGAAAATGAACTTGGTGGAATTTTAGCTGATGATATGGGGCTTGGAAAAACTCTGCAGGTACTTGGCTTTATTCTTGCAAATAAACAAAAAATTAAAAAGCCAGTATTAGCCATTGTACCAACATCACTTATTTATAACTGGAAACAAGAGATTGAAAAATTTGCGCCAGGTCTGAAAACTTTAATTATTGACTCAACACCTGCAAAGCGCAAAAAAGCTATAGAAAAAATACCAGAGTATGATATTGTAATTACATCATATGCACTTTTGAGAAAAGATATAGAATTTTATAAAGACATCGATTTTAGTGTTTGTATCTTAGATGAAGCACAGTACATAAAAAATCCTCATTCACAAATAAAGCTGGCTGTAAAAGAAATCTGTGCAGATGCTAAATTTGCCCTGACAGGTACACCAATTGAAAATAATCTCATTGAACTGTGGTCAATCTTTGATTTTATACTTCCTGGATATTTAGGAGGAGCTGAGAAATTTGTTGAGCGTTTTGCAATGCTAATTTATAGCGGAAACAATAATGCTTTGGAAAAATTAAAAAAGTTGATAAAACCGTTTGTTTTAAGAAGAGTAAAACAAGATGTATTAAATGAACTTCCTGAGCTAATAGAAACAAATATCCAAGTTGCAATGAGCCCTGAACAGGAAAAAATTTACAAGCAATTTTTAGTCTCAGCCAAAAAAGAGATTGAAAAAGAAATAGATTCAGCTGGGTTTGAAAAAAGTCAAATAAAAATATTTTCTTTGCTGACAAGACTAAGACAAATCTGCTGTCATCCAAAGCTTGTATTTGAAGATTACAAAGGAAGCTCTGGTAAGATGGAAGCACTGAAAGAAATTTTACAAGACTGTTTAGAAAGCGGGCACAGGGTAATTATATATTCTCAGTGGACTTCAATGTTATCTATTATCAAGAAAATGCTTGACAAGGAAAAAATTTTATACTTTTATTTAGATGGTGCAACAAAAGCTGAAGACAGAGTTGAAATGGTCAACAGGTTCAACAGTGGAGAGAAAAATGTCTTTTTGCTTTCGCTAAAAGCTGGTGGATTTGGACTCAATATTACTGGCGCAGACGTTGTTATTCACTTTGATGCATGGTGGAACCCTGCAGTTGAAAACCAGGCAACAGCAAGATCACACAGGCTGGGTCAGAAAAATGTTGTTCAGTCATTTAAGATTATAGCCAAAAATTCTATAGAAGAGAAAATACTTGCTCTACAGCAGAAAAAGAAAGACCTATTTGATAGTTTAATCGAAGCAAGTCAATCTTTTATAGGAAAACTCACAAAAGAAGAAATAATGGAGCTTTTGGAATGATGAGATGTAGAACAAATGTAATGCATCTTCAATTCGGAATTTGGAGTTAAATAAAGGAAATGAGAGCTTAAAGCTGCTATTTTAAGCATATTAGAAGTAATTAGGGATAGCATAACTGGACAATATAGGAATATAGTATTAAGATAATTCTTAAGAATAATATTTCGAGGTTTCATTATATGGTAATAAGTAAAAAAGACAAAGAAAGAGTATTAGAAGCTATTAGAAAAGGTGCAATAGATGCAGCGGATTTAAGCTTTCCTAATTTGATAGATGCAATAATTCTTAAAATGAAACGAGAAGGGATAATAGAGCTATTAGAGCATGCGTTTTTGGACAAACGATCAGCAAATAAGAATATACCTTTTCACATATTGCTGACATTAGCCATTACAGCGAAGATGAAGCTAAAGACCAGTTTGACAGATATACCCTTTGCTATAAGCAATGCGGAGACATTATCAGAAATTGGCTGGAACATATGGGACAATAAGAGAGGGTTGAAAGAAGGGCTGATGGACGAAGGTACCCTTCGTAACATAGTAAAGAAATACACGGTGGAAGAGTTAATACAAGGATATAATACATATGTTCAAGAGTATGTATTTCCGAAGAAGGAGATAGTACCTGATATTCATATTCTTGATTGTACTGAGCTTGAAGTATTACTGGAGAATAGCAATTATGAAGGTTCAGAAGTGGTAAGAGATAAAGATGGAATGCGTAGAGGATATAAGATGTCTACACTACGAGGTATTACAGGTGATAATGGTATACTGGAAGAAATCAAAATAGGTAGTATTAACGTACATGACCTTGAATTAAGCCGAGAGATGGTACTAAAAAGCAAAATGTTAAAATTTGGGGACATTTTAATTAATGACCGTGGATTTATTTCGAGGGAGCTTATGAACCAGTTAAAACAAAAGAGAGGAGTGGATACGTACATTCCTTTGAAAAGCAATATGGAGGCATATGAGCAGGCAGTAATGATAGCAAAAGAAGAAAACAAGTGGGAAGCTCACCCGAACAAAAAAAGGAAGAGGCAGGAGATTGCTTTTGTAGAATCACTGGGTAGTTATTGGAGGAGTGCCAAGCCTGAAGATGACGTACAGATAAATGGGTGTGTAGTACATGACACAAAGACGGATGAATATTTTGTAATTGTGACTACAGATCTTGGGAAGACAGCAAAACAAATAATCAAGACATATGAATTAAGGCCTGAGATTGAGGAAGATTACCGACAGATCAAGGATTTTTGGAAGATTGAAGATTTTAAGAGCACGAAGTACAATTTTATAGCATTTCATATTGTGATGGTACTGATAGGATATTTGTTCTTCCAGCTATACAGAGATATGGAAGAAGGGAAGAGATGTGAGGGAAAAAGTTTGCCTGTAGCAGCAAAGAAGTATGTGGAAGAGGGGCCAAAATCGGTTATTGTATATGCTGGACAGTACTTTGGTATCTTTGGATTTCTGGAGTTTATTCAGTTGTATGCGTCATGCAACGCAGAAGTGAAGCAGCGCTTAGATTCGATTCTGGGTAAAGTATAACATGAAAAAGGAGTTGTTGTTCAAATTCCGAATTGCAGGTAATGCATATTGGGGATTGACAAAAATTTGTTTCTATTATATAATAAAAGTTTGCAAAGAATAATTGTTTGGAATCAATTGCAGGAGTTGATCAGATGTCTGAAAAGAATAAACAGAATGACATAAAAGTCATAGCAACAAACCGCAAAGCTTATCACGACTATTTTATTGAAGAGACAATCGAAGCAGGAATTGAGCTAAAAGGCACAGAAGTAAAGTCGGTGCGGCTTGGTCATGTTAACCTCAAAGACAGTTTTGCAAGAGTAGAAGATGGTGAAGTTTTTCTTTACAACATGCATATAAGCCCATATGAAAAAGGCAACATCTTTAACGTTGACCCAATGAGAGATAGAAAACTACTTTTGCACAAACATGAAATCAACAGGCTTGCAGGTTATGTACAGCAAAAAGGTTACACTTTAATCCCATTGAAGATTTACCTCAAAAGAGGTAAAATAAAAGTAGAGCTTGCAGTTGCAAAAGGTAAAAAACTGTATGATAAGCGTGAAGCAATAGCAAAAAGAGATGCTGAGCTTGAGATTAAAAAGAAAATGAAAGAGTATTTAAGATGAGGGGGCGTGTTTTGGAATTCGACGGGGGCAGTCGGATTCCAAATAGCGGGTAGTGGTTTTCTCGGTGCCACTATAAAAAACCGAGAAGAAAAATAACTGCAGAAAAACCACAACTCGCTTTAGCTGCGTAAATAAACAGCTAACGTCCGCCGGAGGTGCCCACGGCCTCCGAGTCGGGCGCCAACCGTCGTGGGGCACCGAAAGTAAGGTTGCCTGAGCCTTACTTTTGGGACTAATCTCAGGCTGGGGAAGAAAAAGCCTGTCAGTGGGCGTTTTCTTCCCGAGAATTTAGTACACTGACTGCACCCGGAGAAGTTTGGGGTTCGATGCCTTCGGACGGGGGTTCAAATCCCCCCGCCTCCACCAAAATAAACAATTCTACAATGTTTTGGGATTATTAGACTACACTTCTAAGAAGAACTCCCATTAGAAAAATAATGAGGTATAGTATATTAATTCAGAGGTGAAATTAGTGAAAGTAAATAAAAATCTTTTATTAGAGCTAATTGAGGAAATCCCGGAAAGTCAACTTGAAGAAGTTATTGACTTTATTTTGTTTTTAAAACATAGGCAAGATAAAAAGTTATTAAGTGATTTGGTGTCCGCCAGTGAGAGTAGTATAGATTTTTGGAATAATGATATTGACGATGAGGTATGGAACAATGTATAGACAAGGCGATATTTTATTAATTCCCATACCTTTCAGTGATTTGACATCGAATAAAAAACGTCCTGTTCTTGTTTTATCTAATGATGATTACAACAACAGAACAGAAGATATATTAGTTGCAGCTATTACTTCAAACCTAACAGCAAAAGATTATATTGTTATGTTGACAAATCATGACCTTGCTGAAGGGACTCTTAAGGTGGACTCTTGTGTAAGAGTGGACAAAATCTATACTTTATCGCAAAGTATTGTAATAAATAAGTTTGGTTCAGTGAAAAAACACATTATTGAGAGAGTTAAAGAAAAACTCTATGAGTTAATCTAAAACAATTAAGTAGATGAGTTAAAAGAAGGAATTTGCTAATAACTGATAAATACATCTACTTAGTAATTTTTAAGCCTATAAAAAATGTTGGATAAAAAATTAGTAAAAACAAAACTCGACGCAGTGGATAGTACACTATCTAATTTGGTAGAACTATTTTATGTAGATTGCTTATTTTTGACAAAAAGTTCTTCATTATCTTCAAAAAAGATTAGCAGCACCCTGAGGTGTATGGGTTGCGTGAATAGGATTAAAATATTAAGGAATTAATCTTACTGTAAATTATTTTGTGACATATATATGTTCTGCTTGAATGGGATTAGAAGAATTGTTATTTATATATATTACAAAATTACAAATGCTTCTAAAAGTTTTAACAGCAAATTTATGAAAACATAAGGAAAATTTAAAGAGAATATCTTCAATTGGTTTAAAGTAGAATGGATTAAGATTTAGGTAGAAAAAGAATTTTTAGTTGATAAAAGAGCAAAATCTTGCTTCAATAATACAATTAAATATTTGCAAATTATGCAGCTAATTTATTTTGTTACTATATCTAAAAATGAAATTTTTAACAAGTTTATTCCGCTTTTGGTATCAACTCAAGTCCTTTTTCTCCCCAGCCTTCCTTATCTTTTCAACGAATATGTCTTCTTTATCAGTTTGGTACACATTTAAGAGTTCTTCTATATAGTCATTTACCTTTTCCCAAAATCCTTCTCTCTCACAAATACTGCCAAAATTTTGAAATCTTTAAACCCATAATGTTTTATATCTCTTGCTCTGCTATATTACATTCGGAATTTGATATTGCAATAACATTTCTTCTTTCATAAGAATCTAAACAGTTCATTAACAGTTTATTCCAGTGTATACATTTCCGTCCGCTGATAGGATTATTATGTGTTTTATTGCTAAATACCTAAAAAATATAAATATTAACACTTTTGTTTAATATAAGCTGAACCAAATTTTTACTTGATTTGTCAAAGATGTATCAGCATAACCAATCTTCTTTCCTCTTAATACTAAATACAGCAATATAATTTCTATAAAAATGCATCATGATAATTTACAATTATTGTCCGAGTACGTTAGCACCAAAACACAGTAGAATGTTGAACTCGGTTGGTTTCATTTTTTTCACACTTTAATTTCCTTTATAATAAACTGCTTTATCCAGTTGCCGTAACAAAAATGATATGAAACTTAAAAGATCAAGGCAATCGTCTTTTGATATAGGCCAATCAAGTGCAGGTTCATGAGCTGTTGGGTTTCTAATAGCTCTCATTAAACCTGCTGACAAAAACTTAAGTCCTTCCTGAACATTTTTATCAGTGTCTGTTTCGCAAGGAGTAACCTTTAAAACCCCCTTTAAGGCCCATACATCCATCATTAATTCATAACCATCTTTATCGCTTTGCGTTTTCTCTTTAACCATTTTATTATAAACCTTTGCTGCTTCAAACACAGCGTGAAAGTAATTTTTCTGTTTGTAAAGTTGGAGACAATGTTTACAAATTAGATAATGATAATTTCTGGAATAGAATTCATTTAAAGCATCGTCTATATGCAAATTTACACCCGCTTCCCTTAAAATTTTCTCTACCTCGGCTACTTTATCTTCAGGAGTAATAAGGTACAAAAATTTCCTTAATAACCTATTGCGTCCATCATTGTTCATTTTCTGTTTGGCTAATGTAAGTATCCAGTCATGAATTAATTTTGCTCTCTCTGATGTAATAGCTTCTTTTGGAAAATCTTCTCGTTGAAAATTAAAAACAGAGTTAGCTGCACGTTCTATATCATTTTTGGATGTATCATATTTTAAAAGATCCCCTACTTGAATTGCTATCATTCGGTAATTCATTTTCTAATCCCCCTCATTTAAAATAATTTCCTTCGGAATTTTTACTTCGTGCTGGATCAAATTTTTAATTCACACTGATTTATGTAATTGTGAGTTTGTTAATTCAGACCTCCCTCTGCTTCTTTTTACATGATTTTCCTCCATTATCATTTTAGATAATATTCAATATTCAAATTTTTATAGCCTCCAGACCAAATTTCGGACCAAATTTTGAGCGTATCTAAAACCCTGCGAAGTTGGATTTATTTGATATAGCTAAACCAGACAATTATAGTACACGAATTAATATAGTTCTTTTCTTCGTTGCTTCATTTATTCAGCTTAATATATCAACAGGTCTGCTATAGAGATAATAAAGTATCATTATTTGTCATTTTTATAAAAGATAGATTCTTCATTAAAATATTTTGCTGTTGCTTCTTAAGATTTATTATAGAACAAATATAAAGCACGGAAAAGTATAATGTTAAGTTTCCACAAATCTGATATAGTCAAAATTTTGGAATAACATTTTTTATCAGATTTCTCAATGTACAATTGCATTTTATAAATTACATTATTTTAATATTCTTGAAAATATTAGCTACTAAGTAATTTTATTTTTTCATTATTGTCAAATTAAGCATATTTGAAATGACATTTAAAATTTCTATCTATTATTTAAATTAGAAGTTTTCTTCTAAATATTATAAAATATAAATTACTTGCGGAAAAGATATAAGGAATTTTAAAGACAACAATACATATCAATAACTTTGGAAGAAGTTGCTTAAACGTCGGAAGATATGTAAAGACAACAAAAAAACTTTGCTTTACGAGTAAGCTCAAGTTAAGTTCGGATATATAGTGTTATTGAACTTCAATAGCAAACTTTAAAAGTTATGTACGCTGAGATAGTAATTTGAGCAATCATTTAGAAATACTTCTAAAGTTTCATAAGAAAGCAATTGTTATATTGCATACAAAGGTAACTGCTATTTTGTACAATATGATTTCCTACGATCCCTATGAGGTAAATCTTATCAAGATAATGTGAAAAGTGCAACAATAACAATCATAAATAAAGTATTTTACTAATAGCTGAAGATATTCTTTTATGACCCAGTTTTAGCCACAGTTATTTTAGATAGATTTGTTCATCCCTGTCATTTTGTAGTTATTAAAGGTGAAAGCTGCAGAGTTAAACACAGGGAAAAGAAACCCATAATTCTCTTTTGAAGCATAATTACCATTAAGTGAAATAATCTTTCATGAAAATAACCACAGGGCCCCTTACAAGTAGAAAAGCAGCCCTATCCTTTTTGGTTTTTTACCCCCTCAGCTGCCTCTTTAGTAAAAATTGTTTTTAAAGTTAGCAGTAAAATTTTGATGTCCAAAAAAACAGAATAATTTTTTATATATATCAAATCAAGCCTGAGCTTGTCTTCAGGACTTGTTGCGTACTTGCCATAAACCTGAGCAAGTCCTGTAAGTCCTGCCTTTACATTGTGGCGCAGAGAATATTCAGGATAGAGCTTTTTAAACTGCTCAACAAAGTATGGTCGCTCTGGTCTTGGACCTATAAAGCTCATCTCACCTTTTAAAATATTTATCAGCTGCGGAAGCTCATCAAGCCTTGTTGCACGTAGAAATCTCCCCACACGTGTGATTCGCGGGTCATTTTCGGTTGCTAAAACAGGACCTGTCATCTTTTCAGCATCTTTTACCATCGTCCTGAACTTTAAAACATAAAACTCTCTTTCACCCTCTGTAACCCTTTTTTGCTTGTAAATTACCGGCCCTTCAGAGTCAAGTTTTATGGCAATTGCAATCAAAATCATTATAGGAAAAGCAATAACCAGTGCAACAGAGGCAAGAAGAATGTCGCACACCCTTTTTATGAGCTTTTGCTCGGATGTCAGCTCTGGCTGTTCAATCGAAAGTGTTGCAACATCGTCAAACTGAATCACCCTTGCACGTGATACAAGTATATCTCTGAAGTCTGGTGCTATGAAAATGTGTTTTTTGAATTCTATCGCTTTCCTTACAATCTCGCTTTTTAAATTCTCATCCATTTTTGAATAAAGATAAATTGTATCAACAACTTTTATATATGGTATCAACTCTTCAATAGTTGTTGGCTCAAGAACATATTTTACTTCTATCCATCCTTTTGAGATATTTTGAAGTTTTTGAGCAAACTCGTGTGCCCTCGATGTCTCTCCTATCACAAGAACATATTTAATGCCTTGAACTCTTTTGAAAACATATAAAACAAATCCTCTCCATCCCAGAAGTAATAAAAACTGGACAAAAAAGGCAATTATAAATATACTGCGTGGGAAAGCAAAGTGTCTGTAGAAAAATGTTGATACAACTGTTAAAAATTGTAGAAGCATTAAAGCCAGACCCAGAGAAAATGCAATTTCGCTGATTGTTTTCATAGTAATAGTGTAAAGTCCATATATATTTAAAAGCACAAGAGCAAAGAGTGTTATTTGAGGAATCAATGTATAATATGGCATAAAATTTCTTTCAGGGAATGTAAAGTTGAACTTTATTATATATGCAAGAATATAACCCGCATGTATAAGTAAAATATCAATAAGAACAACAAAAAATTTGCTCAGTTTATGATAGCTTTTAATATATGATTTCATCTTGCTACCATCTCCATTTAAAGTATTTTTTCAAGTCTTGTTGCAAGCATTCTAATGTCATGGTATTTTTGGACATACTCTCTTCCCCTTTTCCCTATTTCCTCTCTTTCTTCTTTTGACATAGCACAAAAGCGCAATATCGCCTGTGCAAAAGCTTTGCTGTCATAAGCCTGGCATGATATCCCGGCACCAGACTCTTTCACAATATCGTTGACCACATTTCCTGCAAAAACAATTGGCTTTGCAGCACAAAGATAATCAAAAAGCTTATTTAAAGATATTCCAAATCTATAGACTTTCAAATTATGCATAGAAACAAGTGTCACATCAACATGTTCAAGCAAAGCAGGTACAGATAATTTTGCAATTGGCGGATAAAAAAACACATTCTTAAGTTCAAACTCTTTTGCCATATTTTGGAGTTTTTCTTTTTCTGGACCATCACCTATTATCAAAAAATGTATACTGTCCCCTGCGTTTTCTTGAACAATCTTAGCAGCCTCAATTATTGTTTCCATTGCGTTTGCCTGACCAAGTGCACCTAAATAACAAGCTTTAAAATATCCCTCATGTTCTCTCAAAATATTACTTACTTCTTCTGAGATAGAATTTCTGAGACTATCAAACCTTTCTATATCGCACCCATTTGGAATATGAACTATTTTATTCTTATCAATGCCAAGACTTTCTATGTACTGGTCTGCTTTTGGTAATACCGTCATAACATAATCTGCTTTTGTGTAAATAAACTTCTCAAGCTTTCTCAAAAGTCTTACAATTAAACTTCCTTCTTTAAAAGCACCAAGATCAATACCGCTCTGTGCCAAAGGTCCCTCACTTCGGCAATAAATTTACATTTAAATTCTTTGACAGCAGATACCCCACAATCCAGGCAAGTGGATGAAATGAAGATGCCAATATTACATCAGGTCTTTCAAACTTTCTGGCAATGAAATAAAGGTTTTTGGCATATGAGAATATATTTAAAAGTCTTTTATATCATTCTTTGTATGGAAATGTTTTAATCCAAACAAATCTTACTTTATTATATTCTCCATTTTAAACTTTTTACCTTTTTCAAGCATCTCAACTCGCTGTTTATGGTCAAAACTCGAAGCAAAGATTGTAACGCTATAGCCCCTTTGCACAAGCTGCTTAGCAAAATCAAAATGTCTTGTTATCCCCCCAACTTTGGGTGGAATT
>Ga0063234_146_pt1 | contig 17327 bp, 15 predicted proteins | sample YelNatPoosite3B9_FD_62394 | JGI IMG/M metagenome (GOLD analysis project Ga0063234, IMG submission 62394) | Hot spring thermophilic microbial communities from Obsidian Pool, Yellowstone National Park, USA - site 3 B9 (version 2) (version 2) | ecosystem: Environmental > Aquatic > Thermal springs > Hot...
TTGTGTCACATGTTAAAAGTCTTTTTTATTTGTCTTTAAAAAGATTTTGCAAAACCCATAATAGTTTTGTCAGCAGTTTTAAAACACTTTAAAAGCAGCTCAAAAACACTTTTGAAAAAGGAGGGATTTGAGCTTGAATCAAAATTTTTCTGATTTTCACTCTAAAACTGTAGAGACCGTTTTGGAAAATCTCAAAACAAGTTTTAAGCGGACTTTCCTTTGAAGAGGCAGAAGAAAGACTTAAAGTGTATGGAAAAAATATAATTGAAAAAGGAAAAAAGAAAAAGTAAAAGAAGTGAGAGTATATGCAAAGAGTCTCTCCTGAGCACAAATTAAGAATTGTAACTAGCTGGAAAAGTCATGGCAAAATAGTTGCAATGACCAGGTGATGGGGTAAACGACGCACCTGCATTAAAAGCTGCTGATATTGGAATTGGTATGGGAATAACCGGGACTGACGTTACCAAAAATGTATCTGATGTTATTTTAGCAGATGATAACTTTGCAACTATTGTTGCAGCTGTTGAAGAAGGAAGAAAGATTTACGACAATATACGAAAAACCATACAGTTTTTTACTTTCTTCAAATATTGGAGAGGTTGTAACACTCTTTTTTGCAACCCTTTTAAACTGGGTGGTATTGTATCCAATTCATATCCTGTGGGTAAATCTTGTGACCGACACTTTCCCTGCTTTGGCACTGGGTATGGAAAAAGCAGAAAGTGACGTAATGAAGAGAAAACCAAAGAAAACTTCAGAAAATATATTTGCAGGTGGACTTGGCTTTTCAATCCTGTATCAAGGTTTTCTAAAAGGCTTGATAACATTATTGGTATTCTTTATTGGAAACAAATTATATGGCCACAAAACTGCCATCACTATGACTTTCATGACGCTCAGCCTCATACAACTTGCTCACGCATACAATGTGCGTTCAAACATTAATTCGCTATTCAAAATGGGTGTATTTTCAAACAAATATTTAAACCTTGCTTTTATAGCCTCGTTTTTGCTTCAGGTTGTAGTTTTAATAGTTCCTCCATTAAGGGAGTTATTTAAATTGTCATACCTCAATTTTTCACAATGGACAATCATAATCTTGGCATCACTTTCTATAATCCCTATTGTGGAAGTTGTAAAATATTTTACACGGCACTTCCACAAAGAATAATTTCAAAAACATTATCAGGCAAAAACCATTACACAGATCTTTGTTGACACTTTTTATTTGGTAGTTGTATTCTTATTAAGAAACATTAACAAAAGAAAGGGATGACAAAATGGTAGTCGGATACGTCTTAAAACTGATTATTTCTCTATTTGTGATACTTTTGGGATGTACCTTTTTTACAAATGCTGTTGAATGGTTTGGTAAAAAGCTAAACCTTGCCGAGGGAGCAGTTGGAAGCATTTTAGCTGCGGTTGGTACTGCATTACCGGAAACACTCATACCTATTATTGCAATACTTTTTGCAAAGGGTGAAAGTTCTCACCAAGTTGGAATTGGTGCAATTGCCGGTGCACCTTTTATGCTTGGAACACTTGCATTCTTTATTACAGGTCTTGCAGTAATAGTTTACACCCTGCTCAAAAAAAGAACTTTAAAAATGAATGTTGACTTGAGTGTATTTGAAAGAGACCTTACCTACTTTATAATTGTCTATGGCATTGCTGTTGCCACAACGTTTATACACAACCATAAGGTTATAAGAACAATAATTGCACTTATTCTTTTTGTTGCTTATCTTATCTATGTAAAAAAGACGCTTGCGGATAAGTCTGAAAATGAAGAAACTCAAGAGCTGGAAGAGCTGTATTTCACAAAATTTCTAAAGCTCCCAAACAATCTTCTTTGGATAAGCGTTCAGCTTATTCTGTCACTTGCTATAATAATCTTTGGTGCACACCTTTTTGTTGAATATGTGCAGAAAGTTGCCACTTTGATTGGAATCTCAGCACTTGTTCTTTCAATCATCATAACACCAATTGCAACAGAACTTCCTGAAAAGCTGAATTCTGTAATATGGATTGGCAAGAAAAAAGACACCCTTGCAATTGGAAACATAACAGGTGCTATGGTATTTCAATCATCTGTCCCTGTTGTTTTTGGTATAATATTTACTCCATGGGATTTGAAAGGAATTACAATGGTATCCGCAATTTTAGCTTTTTCGTCTGCCGTTTTAAATCTTTTGTGGGTTAAAATTAAAAAAAGCGTCAATCCATTTGCACTCTTGTTTGGTGGAGTGTTGTATATTATATTTATAGCTTATGTTTTCTGGATATAATTGTATAGATTTTTATTCCATGTTTGTGTTATAATTAAGAAAAACAAGCAAAACTTTAAGGAGAATAGCAATGAGTGATAGGGAAATACTGGAATTAATACTGGAAAAGGTCACTGTGCTTGACCAAAAGGTTGACAGGCTTGAAAAGAAAGTTGAAAGCCTTGAAAAGAGGGTTGAAAGCCTCGAAAGAAGAGTTGAGAGTCTTGAAAGAAGGGTAGAAAGCCTTGAAAAGAGAATGGATGCACTTGAGGCAAGAGTTGAAAGGTTAGAATTACAAGTTGCTGAAAACACCCAAATTCTAAAAGCTTTAGAGCACTTGGCACAGGTAAATAAAGCAGAACATGACAATTTTACTCATCAGCTTGCACGCATTGAAGGACTTCTCTCCTCTGAGATATCTAAAAACAAAGAAGAACATCAGCTGCTTTTTGTTAAGACTGAAGAGAACTCCGAGAAGATAACAAGGCTTGAAAAAGACATGGTTGTAATCGAGTCTGTCTGCGGTAAGAATATGCAAGATATAGCTTTTTTGAAGGGTGTAAAGAATTAAAGAGCATTTACATACAAAAAGCTGCCAATACATGCGGCAGCTTTTTTGTTTGTATCTTTGCAATATTTTCACCTCTATCTATTTTTTTATTTAACAAATTGTTAACACATTGTGATATAGTTTATACTATAATTAAAGTTGTGTGCTCATATACTTTATTGATTTTGGAGGAGGGATAATTTTTGATAAAGGTAGAACACTTAACTAAAAAGTATGGCCAGCACTATGCCATTCATGACATCTCTTTCGAAGTCCAAAAAGGGGAAATTGTAGGTTTTCTGGGCCCAAATGGTGCTGGCAAATCTACAACAATGAATATAATCACAGGATATTTATCACCTACAGAAGGTACTGCATATGTTGACGGATTTGACATCTTAGAAGAACCAGAAGAGGTGAAAAAAAGAATTGGATACCTTCCTGAAAACCCACCACTTTATATGGATATGACTGTGCAAGAATACCTTGATTTTGTTAGCGATATCAAAAAGGTTGATAAGAAAGAGAAAAAAAGAAGTATGGATAAGATAATGGAAACTGTTGGCATTGCTCATGTAAGAAACAGGCTCATAAAAAATCTTTCAAAAGGATATAAGCAGAGGGTTGGTCTTGCTCAGGCTCTAATTGGCAATCCTCCTGTTTTAATTTTGGATGAGCCAACAATTGGACTTGACCCAAAACAGATAATTGAGATAAGGACTGTTATAAAAAATCTTAGAAGTGAACACACAATAATATTGAGTTCTCATATCCTGCCAGAAGTAAGTGCAGTATGTGAAAGAGTGCTTATAATTAATAAAGGCAAGATAGTTGCCAGCGACACACCTGAGAATTTATCTAAAAGACTTACTCATGGAAGCAAACTTCAAATGAGGGTTTTGGGACAAAAGCAAAAGGTTTATGGAATCCTTGAAAAGGTGCCAGGAGTAAAATACATAGAATTTATCGGACCGAAAGAACCAAACACTGTTGAAGTTATTGTTGAAGCAGAAAATAATTTGGATATAAGGGCAGATATATTCTATGCACTGAGTGAAGCAAGACTTCCTATCTTGATGATGAGAGCGGTTGACCTGACACTTGAAGAGATATTCCTGCAGCTTACTACCGAGGAAAAGGAGGCTGAAGCTGTATGAGTGCAGTTTTGAAAAAAGAGCTAAAAATATACTTTTCAACACCAACAGGCTATATATTCATGGGATTCTTCCTTTTAATCTCTGGATTTTTCTTTGCAGTGTCAAACCTGTTTTCGGCAAGCCCTAATTATACATCAGTACTGGGTAATATAACTTTTATATTCTTGGTTGTTGTTCCAGTACTTACAATGAGACTCTTGAGCGAAGAGGCAAGGACAAAGACAGACCAGCTGCTTTTGACATCCCCACTGAAACTTACTGAAATTGTACTTGGAAAGTATTTGGCTGCTGTAACTGTTTTTGTTGTTACAATTGCTGTTACTATATTATACCCAATAATTCTTTCTCTTTACGGTGATATACCTGTAGCAGAAACCTTAGGAGCATATATAGGCTTTTTCCTTCTTGGATGCTCTTTTATTTCCATAGGACTATTTATATCTTCACTTACTGAAAATCAGTTTGTTGCTGCAGTTGTAACATTTGCAGCTCTGCTTTTGACATGGGTAATAGATTGGCTTGAAAGTGCTCTTCCGACAGATAGAGTTGCAGGATTTGTGTTCGTTTTGATCCTTGTTGGGCTTGTTGGGGCATGGATTTATCTCACAATAAGGAATTTAATTATAAGCATTTCAGCAACAGTTGTAGGTGCTGCAGCATTTATTGCTGTGTACATCTTAAAACCTGAATTTTATGACAATGCTATAGTTAGATTTTTCAAGTGGTTTTCGCTTTTAAGCAGATACCAAAAATTTACAAATGGACTTCTGGACTTATCATCAATAGTTTACTATCTATCTTTTATATTTGTATTTATATTCCTCACTATAAGAGTACTTGAAAAAAGAAGATGGAGTTAAAAAAGGGGGAAGAAATAGTGAAGCTTGATTTTAAAGCTATTAAAAGTTCATTTAAAACAAGAAAGTTCAAATATGGCGGATACGCTGCTATGCTAACTGCATCTGTTATAGCTATACTGATAGTATTGAACCTTCTTGTGGGACAAATTCCGGCAAAACTTGATCTTACACACAACAGACTTTATTCACTTTCAAAACCTACAGTTGACCTTTTGAAAAACCTAAAAAAAGATGTCACAATTTATGCTCTTTTCCCTACCGGAAATGAAAATCCTGTGATCTCTGAGTTCATACAGAAATATGCTGAGAAATCTTCACATGTAAAGATTAAATACATAGACCCTTACAAAAATCCAGGATTTGTTAAAAAGTATGATACAAGCGGTTCTGGCATTGATGAGGGTTCGCTTATTGTTGAAAGCGGAAATAAGTTTAGAGTAATCAACAGATACGACATGGTTGATTACTCATATAATGAACAGACAGGTGAATCAAATGTAACAGGTCTTACAATAGAACAAAAACTTACACCTGCAATCTTGTATGTTACATCGGACAAAAACCCTGTTTTGTATGAACTAAAAGGTCATGGAGAGGACACGCTGGTTAGCCTTGGCGTTTCAAGTGAGATTGAGGCTGCAAACTATGAAATAAGAGATTTGAATCTTCTTACTGAAAAGAGCGTACCTCAAGATGCAACAGCTGTTGTAGTAATCTCTCCAAAAACAGATATCTCAGACATTGAGCTAAAAAAATTAAAAGACTATATAAATGGCGGCGGACGTGTAATGTTTTTAATGGATCTATTGAAAGATGAACTCAAAAACTTCAACAGCCTGTTTGAAAGTTTGGGAGTAAGACTTGAACATGGAATTGTCATGGAAGGTGACAATAACTACAACGCAGGAAATCCTGTGTGGATACTGCCAAAGCTTGAATCACACGATATTGTAAACCCAATTGATATTAACAACATGTATATGCTCATACCAAATGCTCAGCCAATTGTTGAAACAAAGTTCAAGAAAAGAACAATCACCATCGAAAAACTTCTTACAACAACATCTAATTCTTGGCTCAGAAAAGATTTGAACTCAACATCGCTTAACAAAGAAAAAGGTGATGAGAGCGGTCCGTTTACTCTTGCTGTTGCTATTACTGATAAAGCAGATGCTCTCAATGCAAAATTAAGACCAAGAGATGCAAAAATTGTTATAGTTGGCAACGCAACATTTTTGAACAGTCAGTTTTCAAAAAGTGTTCCGGGGAATCTGAACTTTGTTATAAATGCTCTCAACTGGCTTCAAGATAAAAAAGATACTTTGCAAATTCAGCCTAAGGATCTCACAACCTTTAGACTAAATATTAGTACTACCCAGGCTATGATTTGGGCAGCAATCACTGTTATTGGAATACCTATTGTTATTTTGATATTAGGTCTTACAATCTGGCTGAGGAGGAGACATCTATGAGAAAGAAAAAAAACAGGCTTTTTACAGCTATATCTGTTCTTTTAATTTTAGTACTTGTAATTGGTGCATATTTCTACGTAAGCTATATAAATAAAAAAAAGAAAGAGGCTGAAGAAAAAAAGTCTCCATCTACTATATGGATAGCAAACTTTGACAGAAATAAGATTACAAAGATTGATATCAAGCACGATGATATTCACCTTGTGCTTGAAAAAGTCAAAAACAAGTGGATTGTAAATGGAATCAATAACCCTCTTTATTTTGACCAAGACAAGATAGACGACATAGCATTTTCGTGTGCCCAAATGACAGCCGAAAAAATAGCTGACACTAACCCTAAAGACCTCAAAAAATACGGGCTTGACAATCCAAAATCAATCGTTGTGGCAACTTTTAGCGATGGTAAAAATGTCACATTTTATCTTGGTTCTGAAACGCCAATAACTTCAACCTACTACTTAATGAAAAAAGGTGACCCAAAAGTTTATGTTGTGTGGACAAACCACGCAGAAAACTTTACTGTAAAACCTTCTAAGCTTTTGAGTGTCAAAATACCAGAAATAGATACGCAAAATATTACCTATGTCAAACTTGTCAGAAAAGGTCAGCCTACAATTGAAATTAAAAAAGTTGATGAAAAGAATAAAGAAGATAATGAATGGAAATATTATGTGAGACTCTGGAACCTTGTTCAGCCATACAGCCAGCCAGTGGGAGTCGCAAGCGATAAGTTTTCAGAGTTCATTGAAAATGTTCCAAACTTCAGTCCTGAAGACATTGTAGGCGAAGATGTTTACAATCCTAAGTACGGACTGCAGTCACCAAGAATTGAGCTCATCGTGAAGGATAACAAAAATACTTTGCATCTTTTTGTGGGTAACAATGTAGATGATTCAACTGTTTACTGTAAAATGGCAGACTCAAAAGTTGTATTTACAATGTCAACTTATAAGACTGAATTCATGAACACCATAAAACCATTTGACCTTATCGAAAAGTTTGCTTATATTGTAAACATCGATTATGTTGACAAGATTGAAATCTTTACTAAGGATAAGAAACATACACTTATACTTGATAAAAAGCTTATTAAAAAAGCTACAAGCGAAGAAGAATCTGATGAGTACAAATACAATTTCCAGGCTGACGGAAGAAAGATTGATGAAGATACTTTCAAAAAGTTCTATCAGGAAATCATTGGTCTTTTAATTGACGGTGAAAATGACAAAAAACCGACAGGCACACCTGAGGTCACTATGAAGTTCTATCTTGTTAACAAAAAGGTTGATGTAATTGAATATATACCTTACAACGATGACTTTTATATGGTTGTTAAAAATGGAAAATCTGATTTTGTTATTGCAAAGGAACAGGTGCAAAAAATGTTAAAAGATTTAGAAGACTTGGTTGCAGGCAAGTACAAACCACCTGAAAACTAAAAGTTTAAAACAGTAAGGCTGTCGAAACATTACGACAGCCTTTGTTTTTATTTATATGTAATGTATTTTTGCTTAATATCTTTATATCATTTTTAGTTTTTTGATATTGTATGTGCACCTGCTAATAAATTAAAATGAATAATGTATATAAAAACGATAGTTATTTTAAAAATGTGAGGTGAAATTTATGCTTGACAAAAATTACTATCAAAATCCCAAAATCCAGCACATAAATATGGAAGAGCCAAGAAGTTCTTTTATACCTTTTGACAATCCTCAAAAAGCTCTTGAAAACGAATGGAAGCTTTCAAATCTTTTTAGGCTACTGAATGGAAAGTGGTATTTTAAACTTTTTGATATGCCTTGCATGGTGACAGAAGATATAATCTTGGCAGATCCAAAAACCTGTAATTTTGACCAGATTATTGTCCCCAGCAACTTCCAGATGTTTGGTCACGACATACCAATCTATTCAAATACCCGATACCCAATCCCTGTTGACCCACCATTTGTACCAGATATAAACCCAACAGGTGTTTATAAAAGAGATTTTTATATTTCCAAACAAGACTTAGATAAAGAAGTATTTATTGTATTTGAAGGGGTAGACTCAGCATTTTGTTTGTTTATAAACGGTTGCTTTGTTGGCTTTTCAAAGGTTTCTCACATGATGCATGAGTTTGACGTCACAAAATTCATAAAAGAGGGTATCAACACCATCACAGTTGTTGTTTTGAAATATTCAGATGGAACTTATTTGGAAGACCAGGACAAATGGCGAATGAGCGGAATATTTAGAGATGTGTATCTTCTTTTGCGACCAAAGGTATTTGTAAGAGATTTATATTTAAAACCAGTTTTGAGTGATGACCTCAAAGAAGGATACTTGAGTGCTGAGATTGAAATTGAAAACAGAACCAATGAGCAAAAAGAATTCTGTATAGAAGCGCAAGTTTTCTTTGATAAAACTTTAATTAAAAGCTCAAACAAATCACTTGGGCTTTCTGCCTCTGGCAAGCAAGAGATCACTTTTGAATTTCAAATTGAAAGTCCAAGACTGTGGAGCGCAGAACTACCGAACCTTTACACATTTCTTGCAATCTTAAAGGATGTGGACGGAAACGTTTTAGAAATTATCCCGCAGAGCTTTGGTTTTAGGAAGATAGAAATAAAGGATGGGGTATTTTATTTAAACAACGTACCTATAAAGTTAAAAGGTGTCAACAGACATGACATGCACCCAAGAGTTGGATTTGCAGTGACAAGAAAGATGATGCAAGAGGACATAACGTTGATGAAACAACATAATATAAACTGTGTGAGAACCTCACACTATCCCAACCATCCTTATTTTTTAGAGCTATGCGACAGATTTGGTATTTATGTGATTGATGAAGCTGACTTGGAGACACACGGATTTGGAGCGGTTGGTGACTGGGGACTTTTAGCAAAAGACCCATTATGGGAAGATGCGTTTGTCGAAAGGGCAAAGATGATGGTAAAGAGGGACAAAAACCATCCATCAATCATCATGTGGTCGCTTGGAAACGAGTCTGGCTATGGTCCAAATCACGATAAAATGGCACAGTGGATAAGGTCATATGATAAAAGCCGCCCTATTCATTATGAAAGTGCCCGCAATGCCGAGGTTGTAGACATCGTAAGTGTGATGTATCCACCAGTTGAAAAACTTGAAGAAGAAGGCAAAAAGATAGAAAGACGTCCATTTTTCATGTGCGAATATGCACATGCGATGGGAAACGGGCCTGGAAATCTCAAAGAGTACTGGGATGTGATATACAAATACCCAAGGCTTTTAGGTGGATGTGTGTGGGAATGGGCAGACCATGGAATTTTGACAAAGACACCTGATGGAAAAGAATACTATGCATACGGCGGGGATTTCGGCGATGAGCCAAACGATGGTAACTTCTGTATAGATGGACTTCTTTTCCCCGACAGAACTCCATCGCCCGGGATGATTGAGCTGAAAAAGGTTTATGAACCAGTTGTAATTGAACTTTTAAGCAAAGAAGAAGGTACTTTTAAAGTTACAAACAGGTATGATTTTATATCTTTAAACCACATTGAGGTTGAATGGGAATTGCTGTCAAACGGCAGGATTGTGAAAGAGGGCTCTGTTGATGTGAGCGATATTCTTCCCCACTCTTCAAAAGAGGTAAAAATTGAGGAAGTCAAAGAAGTTTTAGAAAGCAGCAGGGAAGAACTTTTCATTACCTTCACAGCAAAGCTTAAAAACTCCACAGCCTGGGCAAAGAGGGGGTTTGTTATAACAAAATCTCAAATTGCACTTAAAGAATACACTTCTCAAGATGCTGTGCAAAAAATTGATAAGGCAAATTCTATCTTTTCTAAGCAAAACAGGTTTGAAGTAGTTGATTTTCCTGACAAAGTAGCAGTTTTTGCAGGCAACACAAAAGCAGAGTTTTGCAGATGGACAGGTGATTTAAAAAATCTTGAGCACAATGGTCATGAATTTATAAAATCCTCGCCAAGATTCAATCTTTGGAGGGCTCCAACAGACAATGATGTTCATATCAAAAACGAATGGATAAAAGCTGGCTTTGACAAACTTCAAAGAAGAATTGTAAATGTCAGCCTTGAAAAAAACAGCAAGTATTTTAAAGTAGAATCAACTTCGGTATATGGTGCATATTCAGTAAAGCCTGTACTTGAAGTAAGTATTAGCTACAAGATTTTCAAATCGGGAATTGTAGAGACAAATGTATATGCGCGGGCTCTAAGAGAACTTCCGCCACTTCCAAAGATAGGACTGCAGTTTATGATGCCAAAAGAGTTTGAGTATGTCAAATATTACGGAAGGGGACCTCATGAAAATTATCCTGATATAAAACAAAGTGCAATTGTAGGAATATATGACATGGCTATAAAAGACATGTATGTTCCATATATAATGCCCCAAGAATATGGAAACAGGTGTGACGTTAGATGGGCTTTTGTATATAACATCCATGGGATAGGACTTTGTATTAAAGGTGTACCAACGTTTAACTTAAGTGCAAGAGAATATACTGATGATGTTCTCACAAAAGCAAAACACACGTATGAGCTTACAAAAGCTGACGGGATTGTTGTGAATGTGGACTTTAAGATAGGCGGTATTGGAAGCCAGAGCTGCGGCCCCGGCCCGCTTGAAAAGTATTTAATCAAAGATGATAAGTTTGAGTTTTGCTTTTATATGATACCGGTTGATAGCAATAGCTTAGATGTTGAAAAGCTGTTGTAAAAAATCAAAAGGGCTTGTCCAAAGTTTATGAGATGAGTGACATAGTAAAAACTGCTAATACAAGAGTTGCAATTAACCTTTTACTTTTAATCAATTTGACTTCCTCCCTTCAATGTTTGTTCTGTTTTAATAGATTTGATTGTGCAATTTTATAATAACATGGTCAAATATATTTAAAAAGGCTCTTTACTTTACAATAGGTATCATAAAATTACTTCTTTGTATTGTTTATATAATATAAAAAAGGGATGTTCGTTTGCATATTATTACTAAATGAACATCCCTTTTATTCTTGAGAATATTCTATTATTTTTTAATTTATTTCAAATATAAAATAATCGAATTCAGCAAAATCTTTTTCAAGAACTTTTCCTTCAACATCCCTGTTCACACAAAACAGACCAACCTTAGAACCTGTCCATATATCTTCTTTAGGAACAAATTCAATTCCGAATTTAAAAAATTCTGTCCCATCAAAACTATATAAAAACTCACTATTAGCACATTTTCTCATTCTAAGCTTTAAATATATTTCATTTTGGTTTATTTTCTCGCTTACAGTAATTTTTTCATAAACCTTATTACCTGAAACTTCACCCAAAATCTGTATAAGGTAGTTACCATCCTCTCTTTTTTCAATTCCTATTGCCGAATATTTGTACCCACTTACAATAAGTCCTGAAAAAGTTCCTTTTGTATTGAAATTCACCTTCATTTTTGTTACAACTTCAAACTCTTCGGCTGGTATCTTTTGAAGCAATAAATTTGGCATATAAAATATGCTCTTCTCTTGTTGTAAACTACTTTTACAAACAGCAAAAAGCTTCAATACACTCTTTTTGTTATCAATAATATACCATTCATCCTTCGGGTTTGCGTGCCACTGCCATGCCAACGACAGTTCCTCTTTATCAAAATGATCTGAACATTCTATATAAAAATGGCAACTTTCTTCCTCAGTTGAAGGTTTTCTGTATTCTAAAACTGGTTCCCCAATCCCATCTTGATTCTGATCTACCCCTATTATACACCAATCATCCTCAAACCAAGTCATAGGTTGAAGATGTACAATTCTTCCGTATGGACCCTTCTGCTGAAAATGTACAAACCAATGCTCGCCTTTTTCAGTCTCAACCCACGCACCCTGGTGCGGACCATTTATTGATGTATTTCCCTGGTGCATCACTATCTTTTCTTCATAAGGTCCATAAATGTCTTTAGACCTTAAAACAGTTTGCCATCCATTTTTTACACCACCTGCCGGCGCAAATATGTAATAGTAACCATTTCTCTTGTAAAGTTTTGGACCTTCTATTGTCGGCTGAGTAACTGACCCGTCAAATATTATCCTGCCTTCATCTAAAACGCTTAGTCCATCTTCTGACAACCTTGATATACAGAGCTTACTGTTAAATCCCACTCTGCTTTTCGCAAATGCATTAACAAGATACGCTTTACCATCATCATCCCAGAAAGGACATGGATCTATCCACCCTTTTGCTCTTTTTACTAGCACTATATCCGACCACTTTCCAAATGGATCATCCGTATAGCAACAAAATATTCCATCATCTGGCATACTAAAATATATGTAAAACCTGCCATTGTGATATCTTATTGCTGGTGCCCATATACCCTTTCCAATCTGAGGTGTGTCATATTCAGGAGAGGGAAGTTTTTTCACTGCATAGTTTACAAGTCTCCAATGAACAAGATCTTTTGAATGTAAAATAGGAAGCCCTGGAACACAGTTAAAACTTGAGGCAACTAAAAAATAATCATTCCCCACCCTTATTACATCCGGATCCGAATAATCTGCATGAATTATTGGATTTTTATATTTTTCTATTTCCATTAATAATTTTCGCCTCCACAAAGATAATTTAATTATAAGGAGACTTCAGGATTTTTCATCCCAAAGTCTCCTTTTTTTCAGATACCTATTGCTTTATATACCTGTCATAAGCATTTTGATAGATCTTTATTGCTTCATCTATTTTCATTCTCTTCAATGTCTTTACAAATGCATCATAATTCGAATACTTTCCTGTCATCATCTTTAAGAACATTTCATCATAAAATGTGTTAACTGCATTCATAATATTTGCAAGCTTGCTTGATTCATCAGGTGTAAAGAATAACGACAAAGGAGGTAATGCAATCTCATTTGTAACTTTAGACCAATTCTTTGAAGCCTCTTTTTGTTGAGGAAGCATAAAAGATATCTGCAAACTGTATTCTCTCGATTGCACATATGGTCCCAAAATAGGAACGTATTTAGCCAGTGCTTCCTTAGGTCCAAGCTTCGGATTATTTAAAATCTCATCAGTATACAAATATCTTCCATTCTTGTATAATTATTTTCGTAAGGCACATCAAAAAAATTCTAATAAAATAACAACCAAAGTTTCGGTTAACATAAGATTTTGAGTCTCATCAATTAAAGTAACATTTCTAATCCTTCCTCTTTGAGAGGAAAGCAGCCTAAAATCACTTCCTGCTGCTTGTGGCTTCTCATCTTTGGCCACTTTTAAAAGCATTATTTTTAACGCTGGCCTTTTGTCAGCCATGCTAACTTTGATATAATTCTTTCTATCTGGGCATGGAATTTATCTGCACTCGCCTCCTGGGAGCAGAAGCTTCCTTCCGTATACTCGCCCAAAAGACTATTATTCCATTCCAGGTAAGTCTAAACTATTTGTGGCTAAAGGCCAGCTTAAATCTTAGTTTAAGCTGGTTCCTCTATCTACTGCCCAAGGTTGTATACTTACCTTCGCTCGGAATGGAAAACTCATGCCCTAATTCAATTTTAAAATCACTTGCGAGGAGGTCTTATGCTATGAACTTAAAACCTTTTGCCGGGATTGATGTCTCTAAATATTTCAGTGAAATGGTGGTTATCTCTCCTACAAATGAAATACTCACTCGCTTGACTATCCGTCACAACAATCCCTCTGACTTTGATAGGGCTATTGAAATCCTTAAAAAAGTTGAAGAGGATTTCGCGGCTCGCCCTACCATCGTCATCTCAAGCCACAGGGCATTACCACAAAATCCTCTCCCGCTTCTTTACTTCTAATGGCTGGGATGTTGCAATTATCAACCCCATCCAATTCTCACTTCTATCAAAAATGCGGGAGGAAGTCAAAGTAAAAAATGATAAAATCGATGCCCTGTGGATTGCCTTAACCTTCAGGCTTACTAACTCTGTTATAGCACAACCTTCATCTGAAACCCTCGATTGCTTGAAAAACTTATGCCGTCAGTATTACAACCTCAGCGATGAGTTAACCTCTTACAAATATAGACTTACATCATGCGTTGACCAAATTATGCTCAACTTCAAAGAGGTCTTCCCCGATATTTGCTCTAAAACATCTTTGGCTATACTTGAAAACTACCCTACTCCAAACGATATCCTAAGCGCTGACAGTGAAAAACTTATTTCCATCATTCAACAAACTTCTAAAAAAAGCTATCAATGGGCTAAAGAAAAATATGAACTTCTTATCGAAAAAGCTAAACAGTTTAAACCTTTTTCTATATCTTGACTTGGCAACTGTTACTATGCTTAAAGTCTATATTAACATAGTCTTGACTTTGCAACAGAACATCGACAAAATTTTTGAAGCCATAAATCAGCTTGTTCAGCAGTCTTCACAGACTCAACCTTCAATATCTGAAAATATTAACCTTCTTCAATCTATCCCCGGCATAGGTTTTCTCACTGCCGCAACTATCCTTGCTGAAATAGGTGATTTCAAAAAATTTTCAAAACCCAACAAACTTGTTGCTTTCTTTGGCATTGATCCTTCCGTAAATCAATCCGGGCAATTTGTTGGTTCAAAAAACAAAATGTCTAAACGTGGCTCTAAAATCTTGCGAAGAATCTTATTTACAATTGCTCTTGCTAATATCAGAACCAAAAGAGACTCTAAGCCTTGTAATCCTGTACTCTTCGAATACTATCAGAAAAAGTGTCAACAAAAGCCCAAAAAAGTTCTATTTTGTGCTGTCATGAGAAAAATTATTTGTATCATCTTTGCTGTCATGCGCAATAAAAAACCTTTTGAACTTAGAACTCCTGAAGAACATATTCAAAGATGCTTTAATAAGACTGCTGTTTATTGCGTATAAATAATTGTTTTATTAACAAAACATTGGTTAACCATAATACGTGCTCAGCCTCCATATATTATGTCAACTTCTAATGGATGGCTTACCTTTTTATACCCTTTTAAAAGGATTTTACACCATAAAATGTTATCAAAAATTTTTTAAAAAACTCTTGACTTTAATTAGCTGGTCTTCATTTGTTTGGTATTTTCCTAATATATACAATTTTTCAATCTTTTTTTCTTTGAACACACCCCCATTTTTATGTGATAATATTAATAGTTTGGTGAAAAATTTTTAATAACTGGTTATTTGAAGATCTATTTTGTGAACAGGGGTTAGGGTCCTCGGCTTTAAGTTTCTTCACTCTAACCCCTGTCTTTATTTTATCTCTACTCAGCAACCAAATTAGATACGTTATCCAAACTCAAAATCCTCCCATAATCTGCTGTATCTTTTGCCCTGCACCTGTAAAACTCTACATTCTCACAATTGTTAAGTTCAAATGCTGCACCTTCCTGATTAATCACAGAAACATTCATGAATCTGATATTTTTAACAGTATTTATTACAAACCCTCTTTTTGCCATTGGCTCTAAATAGCTCATCATGGCAGGAAGTTCAGGTTCAGGGTTTTGTGCCATCTCAACTGTAACATTAGAAAATACAACATCTTCGATTGGCATCTCGGTAAGACCATATAAAAAGCCTGCTGCAGCTCGTGCCTCTCTCACAACAACATCGCTTATATAAATTCTTCTTACCACTGGAGTTGTACTGTCTACAGGATAAGGTGACTTGTCCCAAACCTTCTTTTCTTTCCCGCCTTTGCCGCAATGATAATACATATAAAATGCAAATGGACACATTACATTTTTCATAACAATGTTTGAAACTCTTATATCCTCAACAACTCCTCCTCTTCCACGTCGGGTTTTGATTCTTATTCCTCTGTCTGTCCCCTCAAAAACGCAGTTTGAGATAACAACATTCCTAACGCCACCGCTCATCTCACTACCAATAACAACCCCGCCATGCCCGTGCGCCATGATACAGTTTGTGATGGTAATGTTCTCACAGGGTATCCTTTCTTTACAGTCCTCTGTCCCGGATTTTAATGTTACGCAGTCATCACCAACATCTATGTAACAGTTTGAAATTCTCACACCTTTGCATGACTCAGGATTTATCCCATCTGTGTTTGGCGAATCATAAGGATTTTGAATTTTAACATTATGAACTGTAACATTCTGGCATTCTATAGGATTTACTGTCCAGCTTGGAGAGTTTACTATCTTTATTCCTTCGATGGTTACATTATTACATCTGTAAAAACATATAGAACGAGGTCTTGGATATTTAAGCTCTTTATCCCTGTGAAGACGCCACCATTTCTCGCCCTGTCCATCAATAGTGCCAAATCCAACAACCGCAACGTTTTCAGCATTTTCAGCATATATCAGTGGAGAATAAACCTGCATTTCTTCGCCTTCCCAGCGTGTATATACAAGCGGATAATCTTCTATGTCCTGTGAAAACTTTAGCACAGCACCATTTTCTATATAAAGTGTCATGTTACTTTTAAGATGAATTGGACCTGTATGATATATACCTGCCGGGACAAAAATTGTTCCCCCACCATGCTTTTCACACGCTTCTATTGCCCTTTTAAAAGCTTCTGTGTCCTTGTCAATGCCATTACCCTTTGCTCCAAACTCAACAACATTTACAACCATCTTCCCCTTTGACCTCCTGTTTTAGAAACTTACTCAAAAAGCCTTTCTACCCATGCACTTGCTTTCAAAAATGCTCCAATACCTTTTAGGTCATTTGTCTTTATTGGTTCACTGATATAATACTCATACGACCCATCTCTGTACGGATTTCCACCAAGTCCTGCAACCATACAAACTCCATTGAGATTTAAAAGCCCGTTCTCATCCTCTTCAACAAACCTGTAAATTATCCCCTCATATGCTCTTTCAAGTGCTTTTATATAACTTGAGTCCAAATATCCCTTTTCTATTCCCTTTGCAAGTGCATATGCAAACATGCATGAAGCTGAAGCCTCAGGATAGTTTCCATTTCTGCCTATAAAGTTAACAACCTGATACCAAACACCTCTCAGGGTCTTGATACTTCAAAATAGCGTCAATAAGCTGCTTGAAAATAGATAAAATGGTTTCTCTTGACTGATG
>Ga0063234_147_pt1 | contig 16465 bp, 16 predicted proteins | sample YelNatPoosite3B9_FD_62394 | JGI IMG/M metagenome (GOLD analysis project Ga0063234, IMG submission 62394) | Hot spring thermophilic microbial communities from Obsidian Pool, Yellowstone National Park, USA - site 3 B9 (version 2) (version 2) | ecosystem: Environmental > Aquatic > Thermal springs > Hot...
CACTTTTCAAAGTTACTTGCATATTATTTTTCCCTGTTGAGCAAAAAAGATCAAAAAAGCATCTGCTGGAAAAAAGATGAAAAATCTTCTGGTTCGAACTCAATCACATCATCCTATGACCAAACATTCAAAACATCAGGGATGAGTTTGGAAATTTCAGCGACCTCATAATAAGAGAGTTCAAAAATAGGCCCAAGCAACATAAGAGCTTTTCTTGTCATGATAGATGGGCTTGTTGACAAGATGGTGATAAACGAGCATATCTTAAAACCTCTTATGAGGGATATTAACATTTACAAAAAGGACCAACCTACTTGTCAAGAGGTTTACACGCTCATCAAAGAAAACATTCTATACAGCCACTGCATAACAGAAGAGAAAGACTGGGCAAAGACAGTACATTGTATATTGTGTGGGGATGTTGCACTTTTCATTGACGGCATAGACAGATGTCTTTTGATATCTGTGCGCGGGTGGGAATCCCGTGGAATTGAGGAGCCAAATACAGAAGTTGTTGTAAGAGGACCAAGGGAAGGTTTTACCGAAAACTTAAGAACAAACACAGCACTAATCAGAAGGAAGATACGCGACCCAAAACTTAAGATTGAGTCAATTAAGATTGGAAAAATATCAAAAACAGATGTGGCGATATGCTATATCGAATCAATTGCAAAAAAAGAACTTGTAGATGAGGTAAAAAGACGCCTCGAAAAGATTGATATGGAATACATCCTCGAATCAGGATATATAGAATCTTTTATAGAAGACGGCAAGTATTCAATCTTTCCAACTGTCGGAAACTCAGAAAAACCTGACGTGGTTGTGGGAAAACTTATGGAAGGAAGGGTTGCAATACTTGTTGACGGAACACCTTTTGCTCTAACCGCCCCATACCTTTTTGTTGAAGCTTTCCAGACAAGTGAGGATTACTATTCAAGACCATACTACTACAGCATTGTCAGGCTCTTGAGATACTTTTCATTCTTTGTATCAACAACCCTGCCGGCACTATACATTGCAGTGACAACATTTCACCAGGAACTTTTGCCAACATCGCTTTTAATCAGCATTGCAAGTGCTCAGGCAGGAATACCTTTTCCATCGTTTGTAGAAACATTTACAATGCTTACAATTTATGAAATATTAAAAGAAGCAGGTGTGAGACTTCCAAGACCAGTCGGTCAGGCAATCTCTATTGTTGGTGCTCTTGTGATTGGTGAGGCAGCAGTATCAGCTGGACTCATCGGTGCTCCGATGGTTGTAACTGTTGCTTTAACTGCGATATCTACTTTTATGATCCCTGCAATCTCGGATACAGCTACAATTATAAGGTTTGCGTGTGTTGTTATGTCTGCCATATGTGGGCTTTACGGAATAATGCTTGTGTGGATTTTATTATTTATTCACCTTTGCAGTTTAAAATCATTTGGAGTAAACTACCTTGCACCTATAGCTCCAACTGTTGTACATGATCTCAAAGACGTGTTTATAAGACTTCCATGGAAAATCCTAAAAAAACGACCTATTACTTTAAACAAAAATTTTTAAAGTTAGGTGGTAGAAAACTAAAATGTCAAATTCCAGGATTTCATATTCACAGTTTTTGTGTCTATTTTTTGTCAATAGAATAGTAATGGTTCTAACATTTTTGCCAATATCTAATGCACCGCCAAAAAATCAAGATGTCTGGCTTTCGGTTGTGTTCATGTATCCTTTTTCCATTTTAGCATCACTGCCCCTGATCTATCTTTGCTCAATGTTCCCGAACCAGACCTTTACAAGCATTTTGAACATCATCTTTGGAAGAGCATCAACAATTTTCACGGTGCTTTACATCTGGTTTTTCTTTCACATCACAGCAATCCAGCTTGCACAGTTTGTTGAATTCATGGCAACAGCTGTTTTGCCTGAAACACCAATTCTCTTTTTTATAGTGACAATGCTGATTGTCTGTATATATGCACTTCAAAAAGGAATAGAGCCTTTGGCAAGATTTTCTCAGATAACAACATTTATAACTTTGTTCAGCTTTGCAATTATCATGATAATCTCCATCAGGTTTTTTGACTTTTCAAGCTTAAAACCAATTTTTGAAAAAAATATTTCACATCCAATAGTTGGCGGCATATACCTATGTTCTCTGAGCTCTGAAATAATTACGATTGGAATGATAAACCCGTATATTGTAAAAAATAAAAACAGCATATTAAAGGACATGACAAAAACAATTGCGCTGGCTTTCTTGCTGGTTGATATATTTTATCTTGCAATCACAGTACTTGTACTTTCCCTTTTTGGCTATACTCAGGCAAGCAGGCTCTCGTTTCCATTTTATTCTGCCATTAAGGTGTTGAGCGTAGCAGAGTTTCTTGAAAGGTTTGAATCACTTCACATGGCTGTATGGATAATGGGTATATTTCTTAAAACAACATATTTTATGTATATTCTTTTGATAGTCATCCAGGAGCTGAGAAATACAGCAGACAATTTTGCATATGCAATTCCTTTTGCCTGCGTGCTTGCACCTTTTGTTTTCTATATAATCCCTGACTTTTTATCTCTTGACAGGTTCATGAGCTACAGGTATTTTACGCTGTACTCATACCTTTTCATATTTTTCATACCGCTTTTTACTCTCATATTTGCAAAAATAAAGTTGAGGTTGAAAAAGAGATGAAAAAGTTTGCAGCTGCTTTAGTACTACTTTTAATACCAGTTTTTCTGACAGGTTGCTGGAACAGGAAAGAACTAAATGATATTTTGATTGTCCAAGCAGTTGGAATTGACAAAAACAAAAGTGGAGATTTTAAGCTCACTTATCAGGTATTAAAACCAAAGGTGCTTAAAAATCCGACAAACTTGCCATCCAGTTCTCAGCAAAAAGGAGTGTGGTGTTTTTCATCAACAGGCAAAACTATATTTGATTCTATTAGAAATGCAACACTTTCATCAAACAAAAAACTTTTCTTTTCTCATAATAAAATAATAGTTATTAGCAGCAAAATAGCTACTAATGGAATTAAAGATATTCTTGATATGTTTCTCCGTGATCAGGAAATGAGATCAGATGCTTACCTTATAGTTACGTCGCAGGATATAGAAAAGTTTTTAGATACCACTTCTCCTATAGAATCAATACCTGCAAAAGAACTCGAAAATGTAATAAAGAACTACTTTGCAAACGCCAAAACATTCCCTGTAAAGCTATATGAATTTCAAAAGATGTCAATGTCAAAGTCAAAAACTGCAGTTGTTCCTTTTGTCACCACAAAATCACCTCTCAAACAATTTTCTCAAACACAAATGTTTTATGTAGAAAAAATGGCCATTTTCAATAATTACAAGCTTGTAGGGTATCTTACACATGAGGAGATGAGAGGACTTTTATGGGTATTTGACAAGGTAAGAAGCGGAATATATCCTATAAAATTACGCGAGGGACTATTTTCCCTTGAGCTTATACAAAGTAGCACCATCATCGATGTCAAAAGAAAAGACGGCAAAGCTTTTTTTACTCTGCAGATAATTACCGAGTCAAACTTGGGAGAAAAACATTTAAATTCTTCTATCTCAAGTTCTTTAATGGTAAAAATAAAAAAAGAGCTCAGCAGATCTATCAAAAACGACATTCAGAAGACAGTGAAAAAATCGTTTGAACTCAAATGCGACATTCTGCACCTTGGCGATATTTATTATTCTTCATACAAAGAACATTTAAAGTTCGACAAAAACTCTATTTCAGTTTCGATTGTGGTAAAACCATTTATAAGGCGATTTGGCATGATGAAGGAATAAAATATTGAAAAAGGAGATGAAACAGGATGATGAACATTGTATTTATAGTTTTTGTATATTCAATCCTTTTTGCAATTGAATACTATATCTTAAAAAGAAGATATCTTCAAAAAGAGATGTTTTTTACAAGTTTTTTGATTCTTACAGGATTCATTCTCAGTCTCATCTTGAACATCAAGAAAAATGTTCCAAACCCCCACGTGCTGATTGAAAAAATCTTTGACAAACTATTTCCTTTATTTATGTAAACATCAGATTAAAAAACTCTTCACATCACTCCATAAAATTATCCACAGCACAAACATTATGTTTACCTGACTATCTAAAACCCTTTTTTTCTGCAATTCTTTTTAAACAGCAAAACTTCAAATAGTCAACCATCGTTAATCAAGATATCCACATGTGAAAATCTGATTTCAATAAATTTAATTCACAAAAATAATCCACATATCCACAATTTTTATCCACAGATTTTTAACAGGGTGTAGACAAACTATTCGCTGTGGAAAATTTGATTCTCAAAATATATTTTCTTATTGATGTGGATAATTTTTTTTGGTATATTTAATAGTGCTTTTGAAAATTATAAAACATATTTTCGGTTGTGAAAAATAGTTTTCCACAGTTGTTGATAACATTGTGGATAATACTTAAAAAGTGCGAATTTTAAACTACATATAAAAAGGGTGAAAATTCACATGGTAGACTATGATGTGAATGAAGTGTGGGAAAAGGTAAAGGAGGCTGTGAAAAAAGAGATAAACCCAAGCCCGACAGACATATCTTACAATACATGGTTTGAATCACTTGTGCCTCTTTGTTTTGATGACAACGACACTTTAATTTTGAAGGCGTTTGCTGATTTCCACAGGGATATAGTTATAAACAGGTACTCAATTGTTATTTTAAATGCTTTAAGACAGCTGTTCTCTCCTCATTTGAGCATAAAAGTTATTCTTCCTGAAGAGGTTGAAAAGTACAAAAAGTTTTTAAAATCCAAGCAAGATGAAAAACTAGAGATAGTAACACAGTTAAATCCCAAATATACTTTTGAGACCTTTGTTGTGGGGAACAACAACAGGCTTGCACACGCTGCAGCCTTGGCTGTTGCAGAAACACCACCAGGCGAGAGAACTTACAATCCGCTTTTTATCTACGGCGGTGTTGGGCTTGGAAAAACTCATCTTATGCACGCAATAGGCCATCACGTTTTGAAACTTTATCCCGGCACAAAGGTAATGTACGTTACATCAGAGATATTCACAAACGAGCTTATAGCCGCAATCAGAGATGAAAAGACAGACGAGTTCAGGCTCAAGTACAGAAACGTTGACGTGCTTTTAATTGACGACATTCAGTTTCTGGGCGGAAAAGAAAGAACACAGGAGGAGTTTTTCCACACATTCAATACGCTATATGAGGCAAACAAGAAGATAATACTTTCGTCAGACAGGCCGCCAAAAGAAATAAACACATTAGAAGACAGGCTTCGCTCTCGCTTTGAATGGGGGCTTATAACAGACATTCAGCCGCCAGACTTTGAGACACGAATTGCAATCTTGAGCAAGAAGTGCCAGCTTGAAGGAACTCCAGTTCCACAGCACATTTTAGAATTTATCGCATCAAAGATTGAAACAAATATTAGAGAGCTTGAAGGAGCTCTAAATAAAATCCTTGCATACTCAAAACTAATGGCACCTGACAAGGAGATAACCTTAGAGCTTGCCGAAAAAGCTTTAAAAGAATTTATAGACACAAACACCAAAAAAGAATTGACAATTGAGGATATACAAGCAGAGGTTGCAAGCTATTTTAATATCCGGCTTGAAGATTTTAAATCGTCAAGAAGGTCAAGAAACGTGGCTTTCCCGCGCCAAATAGCAATGTATTTAGCAAGAGAGCTTACAAATGTATCACTTCCCAAAATAGGCGAGGCGTTTGGCGGAAAAGATCACACAACAGTGCTTCATGCGTGTGAAAAAATCAAAGAACTTATCAACAAAGATACTAACACAAGAAATGCTGTGGAAAACATCAAAAAAAGACTTATCCACAGAGAATAATAATATGTGGATAAGTCTGTGTGAATTTCGATTTTCACATGTGAATTTAGTTGAAAACTCTAAATTTTATCAACAGACATATATACACTCGAAAGTTTAAATTTCACAAGCCTTTGACCGTGTTATCAACTTATCCACAGCTGTTACTATGAATACTACTAAAGAGTTTGCTTGGTGGTATGCTTTCTAAACCCCCACAAGAAAAAAGGAGGTCACAACAGTTGAAAATAACAAGGCAAAAAGGTATAATTTTGACCAGGTGATATTAAATGTTACTAAGTGTACAAAAAGTTAAAGAGATATACGCTATCTGCCGAAGTCTACTTCCTAAACTGGGAAAAGGAAGGGGTTAATAATACCTCTCAAGCTACCTAAGGGAAGGAGAAGGTACAAAAAAGAAGACATAAAAAACTACTTGGCATGACAGAAGAAAAACCAAAACCAACCGTTATTTTGTATGCAAGAGTCTCAACTAAAAAGCAAGAAGAGTACCTTAAAAACCAGCTCAGAAGACTTGAGGAATACACAGAGTCTCAAGGTTGGAAGTACGAGGTTATATCTGAAATAGCCAGCAAAGTAAAATGAAAACAGGAGAGGGCTATTAAAACTTTTGAACAAAATCAAAAGAGGAGAAGTTGCAAAAGTTGTAATAGAATATCCTGACAGACTTGCAAGTTTTGGATTTTAATATCTTAAGTTTTTCATGGAGAGTTTTGGGGTAGAACTTGTAGTGTTAAACGGCAGAGAAAATGAAGAAGATATAAAAGAAGAACTGGCAGAGGACTTAATAGCGGCAGTATACATCTTTTGCAGCAAGGATTTATTGGCAAAGAGGTGCTAATAAAAGACATGGTAACAGTTCAGGCCAAGCTAATCTTTGAGGGCGGCGAAGATAAGCAAAGAGTATTAGACCTTATGAGAAGATGGTCCTCTTGTATGAGGTATGCATACAAGAGGCTACTGGAAGGATATAAAAGGAATGAACTCAAAAGGCAACTGCAGGGAATTTTCAATCTGAATTCCCGATACGTTGATGATGCGATAATGAAAGCAAAGAGTGTTTTAAACTCATGCAAAGAAAGAAGAGAAAGTCCTAAAAAGGTTATTTTTGGTGGCAGGCAGCTTTTTGAAAAACTCCAGAAGAGGCATATAAATGGCGATCAATACAGGAAACTTCAACTTAAGTGGCAGGAGAAGAGGAAAGGGAATCTGTACTCAAGGGGAGACAGGAGTAAGAAGGGGAATCTCAACACAAGGATTGAGATAGATGGTTCCTTAACAAAACTCAGAATTAACGTGGGAGAAAAGGAGTATGTATATGCGACGATACAGCCTGGATGGAAAGTAAAGGGTGGAACGTACAGAGACAGAAATCAACTGCTTCAGGCGATAAGCACTTTGGGAGAACCCTATTCTGTTGAGCTGAAACTCAAAAACAGTGTAGTATATGCCTACTTCACCGTTGAAGAGATTTTTCCAAAGTCTGAGATAACAAAATCAAACGGTGTTATAGGGATAGATACGAACGCATATCCAAAACATATAGCATGGGTAGAAACAGATGAGCAGGGACAGCTTCTAGAATATGGCAGAATACCAATGCCAGAGCTTGAAAGTGGAATCTCAAGCAAGAGGGAGTATTACAGGTGGCAGTATGCACACATGATAGTAGAAATGGCAAAAGATAATCAAAAAGCCATAGTAATTGAGAAGTTGAACATAAAGGACAAAGGGAAAAGAGGAGACTTTTCAGGTAGAAAATCAAGACGGATAAGACACTACTTTGGGTACAGGTTACTTTTGGAGAAGGTAAAACTTTTAGCAAAGCGAGAAGGGATAGAGGTTATAGAGGTAAACCCGGCGTATACTTCTCTGATAGGGATGCTGAAGTATGCACCGCAGTTTATGGTGAGCAAGGACGTGGCAGCTGCATATGTGATAGCCCGAAGAGGGCTTGGTTTGAGAGAAAGGATACCGCACAACTATATGATGTTTCTCAGTAGACTTGATGTAAACGAACTGGAGGAACTGAAGGAGTACGTAAGGAAGGTAGTTAAGAACACATACGTTAGGAAAAAGCAACTCAGAGAGATAGGTAGAGTGATAAAGTTTTTACAAAGCCTTGAGAGTGAGGCAGAGAGGCTATCTGTACCACTGGATGGAACAAGTACAGGTAGTCGTGGCGAAAACCACAATCTCTGGCGAGTTCTCAAGGTAGCGGTGGTAACGCCACTCTCCCCTGACAGAGTCCTGCGTGACATGTCTGTCCTGAAATCACTTTTAGTTTCAGGGCAAGTGGGGAAGACCTATAAAGGCGTAAGTTCCTGTTTCTTGGGACAGGGGCTATGGCTTTCCCAAATACCGCCTGCTGGGGCTGGGAAAGCTTGAAGGGCGGAATATAAATACCCCAGCCGCCAAACTTGTGCAATTTTGCACAGTTTGGTTGACCAGGGAAAAAGATGAGGTTTGTTGTGGATAAAGATATTTTACAAGACAATATTTCCAAGGTAATATTCTCTGCAGCTTCAACAAAGGTATCGTCAATTTTAGAGTGTGTACTGATTGAAGCTGAAGATAGTATAATATTTACCACAAACGACATGAAAATGCAAATGCAAACAGAGTTTAAAGCAGAGATACTGCAGCGGGGAGCTGCACTGGTTAAAGCAAAGCTGTTTTCTGACATAGTGAAAAAACTTCCCGACGGTGACGTTGAGGTTATAAGAGAAGAAAACGAGGTAAAAATCAGGAGCCAGAAGATAGAGTTCAGGCTCCCAACCCTTGATCCGCTCGACTTTCCAAAGATGGAGAAAAAGCCCTCTGAGAGCTTTTGCGAGTTTGTTGCAAGCGAGTTTGAAGATGCAATTGACAAAGTTATATTTGCAACTTCAAAGGACGAGACAAGACCCACGTTTACAGGTGTGCTCTTTGAGAGGGAAGAAGATGAGTTTGTAAACCTTGTTGGAATGGACGGGCACAGACTTGCTATATGCAAAATAAAACCGGTTGAAGTTGACGGCAACTTTTCAAAGATTGTGCCTGCAGATAACCTTGATGACATTACAAAGATAATAGACATTGAAGAGGCAGAAAAGGTAAGAGTATCATTCTATGAGAACCAGGCAACATTTGAGATAGGCTCAACAACGGTGATAGTTACATTAATTTCTGGCAAGTTTTTTGATTACAAAAGTGCAATTCCAACCGAGTACTCGACAAAGATTTCAATCTCTGCAGACGTTCTGGAAAGCACGCTTGAAAGAGCTTCTATTGTATCAAAAGATGAAAAGACAAACATCCAGGCTGTGATATTTGAAACAAACGGGATGATGTTCACAGTCCGTTCCATGTCTGCAGATGGAAGGTTTGAAGAGGATGTGCTTTGCTCTGTTGAAGGGAAAGACATCAGAATAGGATTCAATGTTAAGTATTTTCTGGATGTTTTGAAAGTGTTGGATGGTGAAATAAACCTGTTTATAACATCACAGACAAGCCCGTCAATTGTGCAAAAGCCAGACGATGAGAACTACATCTACCTTGTGCTTCCTATAAAGATGCCAGAATAAACCTTTTTTAGAGGTTATGAAATATGATAATAAAAAGCATTTATATTGAAAATTTTAGAAGTTATCATCAGAGCTTTTTTGAGTTCAAAGATAAAATAAACTTAATTGTCGGAAATAACGCCTCAGGAAAGACTTCTCTTCTTGAGGCTCTATATTTTTGTATGTGTGGAAAATCTTTTAAAAGTCGAGATGTTGATCTGATAAACTTTGATTCGCAGTATTTCAAGCTTGAGATGGTAGCCGAGGTCAGCGGTGTTGAATACGCGGTGGGTTGCTATGTAGACAGGATGCTCGAAAAGGGAATAATGATAAATGACAAAAAAGTTAACAGGCTTTCAGAGCTTATAACTCTTTTCAAATTTGTTTTTTTTGAGCCGGACACAACTGAGCTGGTAAAACGTCAGCCAAAATTAAGACGCCGCTTTTTAGATATGGAAGTTGCAAAGCTTTACCCTTACATGACAAAGGTGTATCAAGAGTACCAAAAAGCACTTCTTTCACGAAACGCATTTTTGAAAAGTTATGATAAAAAGGATATAATAGATGTGTACGATGTTCAGCTTAGCCACCTTGGATTTTTGATTCTGTCAAAAAGGCAAGAGGTTATAAAAAAGCTGTCAGGCGAGGCACAAAGAATTTTTGGTCATGTGTTTGAAAATAAATCTTTGCTTGAACTTAAATATTTGCCATCAATTGCAGCGTCAAGTGAGGAAGAGTATTACACAGAGCTAAAAAGATGTTTAATTAAGGATTTAAACTTCGGGTATACAACAAGAGGTGTTCACAGAGATGACTTTGAGATTCTAATAGATGGAAAGCCTGCTTTAGATTTTGCGTCGGAAGGACAGATAAAACTTGCAGCTGTATCGGTTGTGCTTGCAAGTGCTGCGCTGTACGAAAAACCTGTCTTGATTTTAGACGATGTATTTTCTGAGTTAGATTGCCAGAAGAGAAAAAATCTTGTAATGTTTTTAAGTCAGTACCAGTCGTTTGTGACATCTGCAGAGGACTTGAGAAGCTTGCAAAGTGAATCAATTTTTGACAGCTGCAGTACACATATAATTTTGCTTGAAAGAAATATTTAAAAAACAATTTACAGGGATGTGTAAAGAATATGTTTGCTCACATTGGCGAGGATTATGTCATCAACAGCTCAGAGCTTCTTGTTATATTGAACTGGGATTCGTTTATTCTTTCAGAAGACAACCGCAAGATCCTTGAAAATCTAAAACTTCAGGACAGGATTTTCGTGATAAACGACGAAATAAAAAAATCGATAATAATCCTTGAGATTGACGGCAGAATGTACGGAATAATATCTCCTGTGTCGCCAGGCACCATCGCAAAAAGGCTTTTGAACTTTAACCTCTACATTGACAACTATTTGGACCAAGATTAATTTCAAAAAATTTAAATTGGCAGGTGAAAAAAGTTGGATAGAATGAATCCAGGTGAAAAACAAGAATACTCAGCAAGTGAGATACAGGTTTTAGAAGGGCTTGAAGCGGTAAGAAAACGTCCCGGAATGTATATAGGTTCAACATCCCAGAGAGGTCTTCATCACTTGGTCTATGAGATTGTTGACAATGCAATTGACGAGGCAATGGCAGGGTATTGTAAGAACATTGAAGTTATTATTCACAAAGACAACTCTGTTACTGTCATTGACGATGGAAGAGGAATTCCTGTTGACATTCATCCAAAGCTTCAAAAAAGCGGTGTTGAAGTTGTATTCACAGTTCTTCATGCAGGTGGTAAGTTCAACGAAAGAGTTTATAAGGTCTCCGGAGGTCTTCACGGTGTTGGTGCTTCTGTTGTGAATGCTTTATCTTGCTACTTGGAAGTTGAGGTTTATAGAGATGGCAAAGTATATTATCAGAGATATGAAAAAGGAAAGCCTGTCTGCGAGCTAAAAGTAATTGGTACAACTGATAAGACAGGTACAAAGGTTACATTTTTGCCTGATGATGAGATTTTTGAAACAATTGAGTTTGACGGCGACGTGATTTTACAGAGGCTTCGTGAACTTGCGTTTTTGAACAAGGGTATTAGGATTGTGTTTTTAGATGAGAGAGAAAAAAATCCAAAGCCTGTTGAGTTAAAATATGATGGTGGTATTGCTGAGTTTGTAAAGTTTTTGAACAGAAACAAGGAAGTTTTGCACCAAGAGCCAATTTATATTGAAGGTGAGAAAAACGACATCCTCATTGAGGTTGCAGTGCAGTACACAGACGATTTTGGAGAGAACATATATTCATTTGCAAACAACATTGCCACAATTGACGGTGGAACTCATCTTATAGGTTTTAAGACTGCTGTTACAAAGGCTGTAAACGAGTATGCAAAGAAATATAACTTTATAAAAGGGGATACCCAGCTTCTTGGCGAGGACATAAGAGATGGTATGACAGCAATTGTTTCTGTCAAGATTCATGAACCGCAGTTTGAAGGACAGACCAAAACAAAGCTTGGTAACAGCGAAGCACGCTGGGCAGTTGAAAATCTTGTGTCTGAAAAACTTGCTACTTTTCTAGAAGAAAATCCTGATGTTTCAAAGAAGATTATAGACAAGGCAATTTTAGCTGCAAAAGCGCGAGAAGAGGCAAAAAAGGCAAGAGAGCTTGTGATAAAGAGAAAGTCTGCTTTGGATAGTTCAAACTTGCCTGGCAAGCTTGCGGACTGTTCGGAAAAAGACCCTGCAAAGTGCGAGATATTCATAGTTGAAGGTGATTCTGCTGGTGGTTCTGCGAAACAAGGGCGTGACAGGCGATATCAGGCAATCTTGCCTCTTTGGGGTAAGATGCTAAACGTCGAAAAGGCAAGCCAGGACAAGATTTATTCAAACGACAAGCTTCTTCCTTTAATACAGGCACTTGGTGTTGGTATAGGAAATGACATAGACCTCAAAAAACTCAGATACCACAAGGTAATTATAATGGCAGACGCTGATGTTGATGGTTCTCACATAAGAACTCTTCTTCTTACTTTCTTCTACAGATACATGAGACCGCTTATAGAAAACGGCCACATTTACATTGCACAGCCACCGCTTTACAAGATAACAAAGGGTAAGCAAGTAAGATATGCATACAATGAAAAGGAGCTACAGAAAATATTGCAGGAAATGAAGGATGCACAGGTTCAGCGCTTCAAAGGTCTTGGTGAGATGAACGCACAGGAGCTGTGGGAGACCACAATGGACCCTGCAAGAAGAATTCTTCTTAGAGTTGAGCTTGAAGATGCTGTCATGGCAGAAGAGATTTTCACAATATTGATGGGTGACAAGGTAGAACCAAGAAGAGAGTTTATAGAAAAGAATGCTAAGTATGTAAGAAACCTGGATATATAAAAAGAGGTGTTTCAAAGTGGAAGTTGCGAAAAAAATTTATGAAGAAGTTATAAAACTGCCTGAAGAGACTCAGAGAGAAGTTTTAGATTTTATTGAATTTAAAAAAATGAAATGGAAAAAAATATAGAAGAAATAATTGATAAAGTTATTGAAGAAAATTACGAGATATTAAAGGAGTTAGCTGATAAATGATAATGTTGAGTATTGAGGATGTATTGTTGATTGCTAAAAAATTAATAGAAAGATTTGGAGGTACTTTTGGGATAAGAAATAAAGGTTTGCTTGAGAGCTCATTGAACAATGCATTTCAAACATTTGATGGAGAGGAGCTATATAAAACTGATGTAGAAAAAATTGCAGTTATATCTTACTCGATAATAAGGAATCACCCCATGATAGATGGTAATAAAAGATTAGGTATTAGTGTTTTACTGATATTATGTAAACTCAACAATATTATCTTAGAATATACAAGAGAAGAGGCAGTGGATTTAGCTGTAAGGATTGCAGAAGGTAGTATTGATATTGAAGATGTTGTTGAATGGATAAAAAAGCATGAGAAAAAGTGAACACTATAAAGGGAGGAAAAATTAAAGCATGGAAGAGCTCGATTTTAGGATAATTCCTGTTGAGATACAGGAAGAGATGAAAAAAAGTTATATAGACTATGCAATGAGCGTAATTGTATCCCGTGCACTGCCAGATGTTCGCGATGGGCTAAAGCCTGTTCACAGAAGAATCCTTTATGCAATGAACGAGATAGGTCTTACTCCTGACAAGCCATACAGAAAGTCTGCAACAGTTGTAGGGCATGTTCTTGCCAAATATCATCCGCACGGCGATGCTGCTGTGTACGAAAGCCTTGTTCGAATGGCACAGGACTTTTCCATGCGCCATCCTCTTGTTGACGGGCATGGAAACTTTGGCTCTGTTGATGGAGATCCGCCTGCTGCTATGCGTTACACTGAAGCGCGTATGAGCAAGATTGCGGTTGAAATGCTTCGAGATATTGAAAAAGAAACAGTTGATTTTATGCCAAACTTTGATGAGTCTGCAAAAGAACCAAAGGTTTTGCCATCACGATTTCCAAACCTTTTAGTAAATGGCAGTCAGGGAATTGCGGTTGGTATGGCAACAAACATACCTCCTCACAACCTTGCAGAGGTAATTGATGCAATTGTATATATTCTTGACAATGAAAATGCAACTCTTGATGACATAATGAAGATAATAAAAGGGCCTGATTTTCCAACCGGCGGGTATATAATCGGCAAAAAAGGTATAAGGGATGCATATGCAACTGGAAAAGGAAAAATCATTGTCCGGGCAAAAACCTCAATTGAACAGACATCAAAGGGAAGACAGAGAATAATTATAACAGAACTTCCTTATATGGTAAATAAAGCACGATTAATTGAAAAGATTGCCGAGCTTGTCCATGAAAAGAAGATAGACGGGATTTCGGATATAAGAGATGAGTCTGACAAAGAGGGTCTGAGGATTGTAATTGAAATCAAAAAGGATGCAGATGCAAATGTTGTTTTAAAACAGCTTTACAAAAACACCCAGCTTCAGGACAGCTTTGGCATAATCATGCTTGCGCTTGTTGACAACCAGCCAAAAGTTTTAACTCTTATGGACATGTTAAACCTATACATTGAACATCAAAAAGAGATAATTGTCAGAAGAACAAGGTATGACCTTAAAAAAGCAGAAGAGAGAGCTCACATTTTAGAAGGGCTCAAAAAGGCTCTTGATCACATAGATGAGATAATATCAATTATAAGGTCGTCAAAGACAGTAAGCGAAGCAAAAGACAGGTTGATTCAAAGGTTTAAGTTTACAGATGTTCAGGCTCAAGCAATACTTGATATGAGGCTGCAAAGACTCACAGGTTTGGAAAGACAAAAGATAGAAGAAGAGCTTGCAGAGCTTATAAAGATGATAGAGTATTACAAAAACGTGCTTGCAAGTGAGGCAATGGTAAAAGAAATAATAAAAAAGGAGATTTTGGAGATTAAAGAAAAGTACAAAGATGAAAGAAGAACAAAGATAATTCAAGATGAACATGAAGATTTTGAAGAAGAAGAGCTAATTCAGGAGCAGGAAACTGTAGTAACACTTACACATTTTGGATATATAAACGTCTTCCACTTGACACATATAAGAGCCAAAAACGGGGTGGAAGAGGAATTACGGGAATATCAACAAGGGAAGATGATTTTGTTGAAGATGTATTTGTTACAACAACACACCACTACATTCTCTTTTTCACAGACAAAGGCAGAGTTTTCCGCTTAAGAGCGTATGAAGTACCAGAAGGTTCGCGTCAGGCAAAAGGTACTGCAATTGTCAATTTGATTCAAATTAGCAAGGATGAAAAGATTACTGCTACAATGGCTGTAAAAGACTTTAAAGAAGGCTATCTTATGATGTGTACGAAAAATGGTACTATAAAGAAGGTACTCTTGAGCGAGTTTGAAAATACAACCAAGGCAGGTAAAAAAGCTATAACTCTTGCAGATGATGATAGTCTTGTGGATGTAAAACTAACATCAGGCAACGATGAGGTTGTACTTGTATCGGGCAATGGATACTGTGTTGTATTTAACGAAAATGATGTCAGAGTAATGGGGAGATTGGCTCAAGGTGTAAAGGGAATGACATTAGAAGAAGGTGATTTTATCGTTGGAATGGAAAAAGCAAGTGATGGAAAGTATCTTCTTTGCGTTACAGAAAACGGATTTGGCAAAAGAAGCGAGATTGAAGAGTACAGAAAAACAAAACGTGGTGCAAAAGGAGTTTTAACTTACAAGGTAACAGACAAGACAGGCAAAATTGTTGACATAAAAATGGTAAACGATGAGGATGAGATTATGATATGCTCAACAGAAGGAATATTTATAAGACTTGAGATGTCTCAAGTTCCTGTTCAGGGGAGAAATACCCAGGGTGTAAAACTTATGAGAATAGACGGTGAGGATATAAGAGTATCATCAATTGCAAGGATAAAGGCTGAGGAGTAAAGATTTAAAAGGGGCTTTCTGCTAATAGATGTCAGGAAGCCTCTTTTAATTTAAACTTTGTACAGTAACATTTTTAACATTTGCAGCGTTAAAAATTGTAGAAAAATATCTAAACGGGAGGAGTAGAAATGATGAAAAAACTCAGACTCATAGTATTTTTATGATTTTGTCAATTTTAATAATGTCAGTTTCATTTGCTGGTGATATCAAAAGCAGTATAGCTGGTAAAGATTATGGAAATGGTGTTGTGGATAAACCAAACAGTGAAGTGACGTATCAGATAAAAGATGGTTATATTTATATTTACTGGGGCAAAAGCCTACTGGAGGATATTTAATTAAATAAATGAAGTTAAGTATACAAATGGAACACTTTATGTTTATTTTTACACAAAATCACCAGCACCAACTGATATTGTAACTCAGGTTATCACATATCCGAGCGATAAGGTAAAACTTCCAACTACAGAAGAGATAAAAGAAGTAAAGCTTATAAATATTACAAATGATATGGTAGCTGAAAACGGACTTGCAAAAAGATATTTTCCGCTCACAAAAGGCAGTTACTGGATTTACAATTTTAAGATAAAGGAAAAAGATTCAAAAGGTAATATTGTTGAAAAAAGCAAAAGGTTAAGATGCAGATATTGAATGAGTACAAATCAAA
>Ga0063234_153_pt1 | contig 9895 bp, 8 predicted proteins | sample YelNatPoosite3B9_FD_62394 | JGI IMG/M metagenome (GOLD analysis project Ga0063234, IMG submission 62394) | Hot spring thermophilic microbial communities from Obsidian Pool, Yellowstone National Park, USA - site 3 B9 (version 2) (version 2) | ecosystem: Environmental > Aquatic > Thermal springs > Hot...
TACATACCCACAATCTTTGCACACGTATAGCCCTCTCTGCTTCCTGTTACTTTTCTTGACTGTCCCACACCTGTTACATCTCTGCGAAGTGTAACTCTCTTCCACTTCTACATACTCTAAACCATAATATTCACACTTTGCTTCTAACTTTCTCTTGAACCTTTCATATGGTATGTTCACAAAGTTTTGATTGTTTACAGCCCCAAGATTTATTTTCTGCTTTATATCTTTCATTTCCCCAATAACTACTGTACCTATTTGATTGTTCAGACAATGCTTGATTATATAATTGACAGCTTGATTCAAAAAGTTGTCAATTATATGCTGTCTTCTAAGACAAATCCGAGCAAGTTTTTTTACCGTATTTAATATTTTGCTTGCTATATATCGACTGGAGTCTTGCCTTTTGTTTGTTATACCATCGGTTGACTGATTTTATATACCTGCCTTCTATTAAAAAGGCAGTCCCGATGGTATCAACTACTGCTGCAAAATTGTCAAGACCTAAATCTATTGATAAGTACCTGTAAATGTCAATATCAAAATGAACAAAAAATCGAAAATAAAAATGTACAAAAAATAAACTTAGCTTTGCTGGTTTGTGTTGCTAAAATATGCTGTTTTTGACTGCAATCTGTATGAAGGTCCTTTTATGAAAATCACGTAAGAATGATGGAGTAGCCTGTCTAAAATTGCATTTGCTATCGTCGCTCCACCAAATATTTCTCCCCACTCTGAAAATACAACATTAGTTGTTATTATTGTGCTGCTCTTCTCATATCTGCTCGATATAAGTTGAAAAAATAAATTCGCTCCATCATTATCTATAGGCAAATAACCTATCTCGTCTATTATTAAAACTCTATATTTTGAAAAATGCTTAAGCCTGTATTCTAATCTGTTCTCCAACAGTGCCTTTTTTAGCTGGGCTATTAATTCTTGAAAATGTATGAAATATGTGGAATACCTCCGTTTTGCACACTCTATTCCTATTGCTGTGGCTAAATGCGTTTTCCCTACTCCGGGTGTCCCTACAAACAGTATATTTTCATTCCCTTCTAAAAATCTTAAACTCATTAAATCCATTATTTGTTGCTTGTTTATACTTGGCTGAAATGAAAAATCAAAATCTTCTATGCCTTTTATAAATGGGAAATTTGCCACCCTCACACATCCTAATATAGCTCTTTCTTCTTTTGCTTTTATCTCTAAGTTACTAAGTTCATACAATGCATCTGTCATACTCTTTTCTCCGCTTGCCACTAGATCTAAGTATTTGTCAAGATTATTCTTTATGTTGTGAAGTCCTAACTCTTCTAAGTTGTTAAGTAGTTTCACATAATTGCTCATTTTTAGATTTTCTCCTTTCTTTAAGTCTTCAACAGATTATCAAATTTCTTGAGGTTCTCCTCACATATCTTGTCAAGTTCTTCTTTTTGACCAACTCTTCTTAGCATTAGCTGATTGTAGTCTTCATCGTGATAATTGATACTTTTTTCATCAATAATATGTATCCTTAACAGGTTTGTGTATAATAATATATAAATTTTGTTTTCCACCTCCTTTACTCTAACTGTCTTTCCTATGTAATCGGGTGGAACAGAGTATTTACTTCCCTTGTAGTAAATCAGAGAGTCCTTTTGGACTTTTACTGATTTGTAGCAATCCAAATAACTCTCTATTAACTTTTTATCTGGCAAGGGTAGTAAATACTCTTTTTCTTTTTGAAACAGAAGAGCAGGTGGGACTTGAGTTGTTTGATTTGGTTGCATATTGACCTTTGCGTTTATCTCTTTTATTATCCTTACTAAATCCTCTTCTGTTTCAAATTCACCCTGATATGGCAGTATCCAATCTATAAACTTGTTTGCTGCTTCAACTTTTCCTTTTGTGTACGAATGTCTGGGTTTGCAAAGCTTTATTTCAAATCCAAAGTCTTTCGCAAAGCTTTTAAATCTTGAATTCACTTTAATTTTTTCACCTGTTATATCAACAACTGCCGCTGCATTGTCAAATAAAATTTCTTTTGGTATTCCCCCTATACTTTTGAATATTTTAATTAGAGTTTCTATTAATTCTTCTTGAGTTTTTGTCCTGTTTATCTCAAAACAGCAGTATCTGAATAACCTAATTTAAAATCAAGAACATTAATAACAAATTCTTCTCCGCTTTTTGATACAAGCTTTATATTTTCTTTCCAATCAACTTGTGCTTGCTCACCTGGAGCGGTCTCAAATCTTGGATGTCCTTTTACTTTCTTCTCTGGCTTTAATCCTTTTTTCTTAACATACTTATTAAAATTTGAGTATGTTCCTATATTTTTATCTTTTGATTTTAAATATTCATAAACACCCTTGACTGTAACTCCTTTGATAGCAAGCTTTGATTTTATCTCATCATAGTATTTGTCCAATTTACTTGGTTTATTTCTATTCTTAGGTTTTCCTTCATAGCCTTCATAGTATTTCTTCACGGTTCTTCTATCCATTCCCATATATTCTTGCAAGTTCTGAAAAGTTAGGTTTCATTTTCATCGCCCTTATCATGTTTAAATGTGCTGTTAGGTTCTTCATTTGATATCCCTCCTCACAATGAGAAAGGATATCATATCAATGTACAATTTTGTACATTCTTATATTCCACTTTCAGTACATTTTATTTTATCATCAACATGAAAAGGATTCACTAAAACCACTTTTATGCCATTCTCTCTTAAGTACTGCTCAAAGCACAGCCAGTAATGCCCTGTAGGTTCTATCCCAACTATCATGTTGTCTTTGCCATTGGCTTTCATTATCTTATTTGCCCAATCCAAAAATTTTTCCATACCTTCTTTTCTATTCTCAAACTCTATTCTCTTGCCAAGCTCCACTCCTCTAAAATCAAATGCTCTTCCAACATGCCTTTCCTTCGCTATGTCTACTCCTACAACTAAAGTTTTTTCTGTTACTTGTAATATCTTTTCATTTTGTGTATACTTCAAAGAGGGTACCTCCTTTGTTGTGTTTTGTCGTAAGTTGTACAACTTACATTCTGTATTTTACCAGGAGGTACCTTATCTTTTCAAATCTCATTTTTCGTCATTTTCACTCATTTTCGTTCATTACAGGAATGCTCATAGTTCAGATAAAACACTGGAGAGGTAAAAGAGATACAGCATAATTCTAACGTTTACATCCCTCATAGTTCAGATAAAACAACACGCCTTGTTTTTTAGTGCAATACCCCTTTTGCCGTTTACATCCCTCATAGTTCAGATAAAACTTTAATACCAGAAGCTGTTATTAAATAGTCTTTATCCCGTTTACATCCCTCATAGTTCAGATAAAACAATCAAAAGGGTTGATAGAAAGATTAAGACAAGCTACGTTTACATCCCTCATAGTTCAGATAAAACATAATAGAAGACGATAGAGTAATCACGCGAAATTCAGTTTACATCCCTCATAGTTCAGATAAAACCCATATGTATCAGTGAATAAGTTTGAAGCATTTTTGAAGTTTACATCCCTCATAGTTCAGATAAAACAACACGCCTTGTTTTTTAGTGCAATACCCCTTTTGCCGTTTACATCCCTCATAGTTCAGATAAAACCAGTGTTAGGGTGTATAATGGCATTAAAATAAACGCAGTTTACATCCCTCATAGTTCAGATAAAACGGAAGTCATTGATTGCGACAAGTTAACAAAAGACGAAAGTTTACATCCCTCATAGTTCAGATAAAACAGAGAAGCAGCGTTAAAGAGCCACCGAAAACTTATGGTTTACATCCCTCATAGTTCAGATAAAACTTGGGATTTTTCGACTAACAACTTTAAGCTTGTAAAGTTTACATCCCTCATAGTTCAGATAAAACTTTAAATGCTATAAAAGATACAAATTTTAATGTTGAAGGTTTACATCCCTCATAGTTCAGATAAAACGCGGGGGATAAACAATTGGCACTGTTGAATGTGTTTGGTTTACATCCCTCATAGTTCAGATAAAACGGAGAATACAGTAGATATACTGAAGACATTATTAGGGTTTACATCCCTCATAGTTCAGATAAAACAGAGAAGCAGCGTTAAAGAGCCACCGAAAACTTATGGTTTACATCCCTCATAGTTCAGATAAAACTTAATTTGTAGCTTTTCTTTAACCGCCCCGTCATTTCGTTTACATCCCTCATAGTTCAGATAAAACCATTGGGGTTAAACGCATATGAAGTAAGAAAAAATGTGTTTACATCCCTCATAGTTCAGATAAAACGGCTTCCTACAGGTCATCCAGAGTTAGATAATGTAACGTTTACATCCCTCATAGTTCAGATAAAACACGGATATGTTTAAATTAATCAAGGCGCAGTTAGAGCGTTTACATCCCTCATAGTTCAGATAAAACAAAGGGAACTCTCCACAGAGGGAGTTCCCTTCATTATGTTTACATCCCTCATAGTTCAGATAAAACAAGGAGATGTTAAGCAATGATTGTTTGTCTTGATCCGTTTACATCCCTCATAGTTCAGATAAAACTAGATAACATTGCTAAATCTATTCTTGACGGAATGCAGTTTACATCCCTCATAGTTCAGATAAAACCTGCGGGTTCAAAGAAATATTTGCGATATGTTTTGAAGTTTACATCCCTCATAGTTCAGATAAAACAAAGACTTTTTGTTTAATATTGCAGCCAAATAAGACTGTTTACATCCCTCATAGTTCAGATAAAACATAAATAATAAAATAAATTCGATAAGGGTGTTATTAAGTTTACATCCCTCATAGTTCAGATAAAACCTTCCACAAGTTAAATATCCTTTTGCTACCTATATAGAGTTTACATCCCTCATAGTTCAGATAAAACGCGAGTTTGAAAGCATAGATTACAAGACAGACCAAGAGTTTACATCCCTCATAGTTCAGATAAAACTTCTGTATTTAAGCTGTTGACAGCAAGCGAAGACTCGGTTTACATCCTCATAGTTCAGATAAAACCTTTTACAGCAACGCTGTCTGCATATTTTCTTCCTTTGTTTACATCCCTCATAGTTCAGATAAAACAAAAAATGCCTTGTAAATCTTGATACACCTGAGATTGGTTTACATCCCTCATAGTTCAGATAAAACGGAATCAATTTTTATCTATAGGTGGAGAAGGGGATTAGTTTACATCCCTCATAGTTCAGATAAAACTTATTCATCACCTCTTCTTATAGAATAGAACAAAAAAGTTTACATCCCTCATAGTTCAGATAAAACCTTATCATCAATGCACATATCACCTATTAAAACCTTGTTTACATCCCTCATAGTTCAGATAAAACACAGCAAGAATAAGTTTGTATGTTGCGAAAGAAGATATGTTTACATCCCTCATAGTTCAGATAAAACTTGCCATGCAACAACTAAAGAACAGTTTGAGAAAGTAGTTTACATCCCTCATAGTTCAGATAAAACTGAGTGATAGAGTTGTATACTGGTACACCAGGTTCGTTTACATCCCTCATAGTTCAGATAAAACATATTGATTGTAACGAGTGTCCTTATAATTTAGATAGGTTTACATCCCTCATAGTTCAGATAAAACGTTGGCGTATCAAGACTTGTTAAAGAGAAAAAAAGAAGTTTACATCCCTCATAGTTCAGATAAAACTCGCTCGTCGCCTTTCGGCGACCCTTGACAGCCCGCGTTTACATCCCTCATAGTTCAGATAAAACTGTGTATAGTTTATGTTAAAATGATGTTGAAAAAGCGGTTTACATCCCTCATAGTTCAGATAAAACACGCGCACCGGTTGCGGTTTTCTTACTTTCTTTTCGCGTTTACATCCCTCATAGTTCAGATAAAACAAAATATAAAAGTTCACTTGAAAATTGAGTTAGATTCAGTTTACATCCCTCATAGTTCAGATAAAACTTGTTGTTTATACTAATGGTGATATAGTGGAGTTTTGTTTACATCCCTCATAGTTCAGATAAAACTAAGCAATGTTGGAGTTGGCTGTTAAGCTTGTTAGAAGTTTACATCCCTCATAGTTCAGATAAAACCGTACCTGCAAGAGTCAGCGTGTTGATATAGACTACGTTTACATCCCTCATAGTTCAGATAAAACCGGCAAGCTAAAAGGGAATTTTTGCGTTATTGCCTGGTTTACATCCCTCATAGTTCAGATAAAACTGATAGACAGACAGATAAGGACTTTAGCAGAATATGGTTTACATCCCTCATAGTTCAGATAAAACCTTCTGTAAGAAATCATCACTCTGTTAGCAATGTTTGTGTTTACATCCCTCATAGTTCAGATACAAACTTGGACACAAGAAGTGACTTTTTATGCAGACACGTTGTTTACATCCCTCATAGTTCAGATAAAACATTAAAGACATGTTAGAGTTTACAGTCGTTTGGTGTGGTTTACATCCCTCATAGTTCAGATAAAACAAGTTTTTAATTGCACCGGAAATGTTATAGTTCGAAAGTTTACATCCCCTCATAGTTCAGATAAAACCTGTCTGCAAGCCATCCTTGATTGATTCCACGTAAGCTGTTTACATCCCTCATAGTTCAGATAAAACTTTTCAGTTTCCATTGTTAAATTATGCTATTTCCACTGTTTACATCCCTCATAGTTCAGATAAAACTCTCATCCTTTGTTAGCTTGTCGCAGTCTATAACCTCGTTTACATCCCTCATAGTTCAGATAAAACAACACAGCGGTAAAAAGTATATGCCGTTGTTCAGAGAGTTTACATCCCTCATAGTTCAGATAAAACTGACACCTTTTCTTACCTCTGCATCATAATCAACTGCGTTTACATCCCTCATAGTTCAGATAAAACCACAGCGGTAAAAAGTATATGCCGTTGTTCAGAGAGTTTACATCCCTCATAGTTCAGATAAAACTTGCCTTGTTTTTGGCAAACAAAGTGTCTTTTAAGTTTACATCCCTCATAGTTCAGATAAAACAAAAGGTAAATATTTACTGGGAAATGGTAAATGTTAACGTTTACATCCCTCATAGTTCAGATAAAACTATAGCAATTGCAGAAAAAAATTCTCAGTTACATCCAGTTTACATCCCTCATAGTTCAGATAAAACTACACCAGGTTCTGGTAAAAGTTACAGTGCATTACTAGTTTACATCCCTCATAGTTCAGATAAAACGCTATCTTGGGTGTGCTGTTTAGCACGCGTAGGCTTTGTTTACATCCCTCATAGTTCAGATAAAACGAAGTTCGATTTTTCGAACTTCAAGTCTATTGACAAGTTTACATCCCTCATAGTTCAGATAAAACCAACACTCTCACCCACCTTATAACCACTCTTCTCACGGTTTACATCCCTCATAGTTCAGATAAAACCTAGTAGAAAATCCTTCACCACTTACCACTCCTAACTATGTTTACATCCCTCATAGTTCAGATAAAACATATAGTGATTTTTACAAACCTTAGTTCAGTGTTAACGTTTACATCCCTCATAGTTCAGATAAAACTTTTTATTACTGAGTGCGCCAAAAAATTCCAGGTTTGTTTACATCCCTCATAGTTCAGATAAAACAGGTATATACAATGATAGAGTTGTACACTGGTACGCCGTTTACATCCCTCATAGTTCAGATAAAACACATAAAATCCTCATCAAGCGAAAAATCCAAATGCAAGTTTACATCCCTCATAGTTCAGATAAAACCTAAAGATATAGAAGTTAAACTTAAAGAAGTTTTAGTTGTTTACATCCCTCATAGTTCAGATAAAACTTGGAATGGGTAAAGTTTTTTAGTCAGAGTAGAAAATGTTTACATCCCTCATAGTTCAGATAAAACTTAATCTTTCATCATCTATTTTCACAATCGTTCCAAAGTTACATCCCTCATAGTTCAGATAAAACTTACATCCATGTGTCTATAGCAACACAAACTTTATTAGTTTACATCCCTCATAGTTCAGATAAAACTACAACATTGATGAATTATCTGATGAGGCTTTGAGAAGTTTACATCCCTCATAGTTCAGATAAAACTGTTTCATTTATAAGAAGTTGTTTAGCTAATCCTTTGTTTACATCCCTCATAGTTCAGATAAAACTTTAAACTTAGCCCCCCCACAATTTCCAAATTTTGTTTACATCCCTCATAGTTCAGATAAAACAAGTGAAAGAAGTTTATGATTCTCTCTGGAAAAATATGTTTACATCCCTCATAGTTCAGATAAAACAAATTATGTTAAAAATAGTCTTAAAAAAGCTCAAGTGTTTACATCCCTCATAGTTCAGATACAAACTCCTTATTTTCCTCTGAAGAAGTTTAATTTTCAACAGTTTACATCCCTCATAGTTCAGATAAACTAAAATTTACTATACTTTTTGAGCCTGAATCATTTTCGTTTACATCCCTCATAGTTCAGATAAAACTCACTTTAATTCTTTTTTACTTAATTAATGTAGCTGTGTTTACATCCCTCATAGTTCAGATAAAACAAGTAGTGATAGAGAGAGTAAGAGAACATTTTGAAGTTTACATCCCTCATAGTTCAGATAAAACAGAGATACAGGGAGCTCTCCAGGCAAATAAAGAGAGAGTTTACATCCCTCATAGTTCAGATAAAACCAGCTTTGCTACAATCTCACTTCTCCGCTAACAGAAAGTTTACATCCCCATAGTTCAGATAAAACTGCTCAGTATTTCGAGAAGAGGCAAAATAATTAAAGACGTTTACATCCCTCATAGTTCAGATAAAACACTCCTTCAAGATTCATTTTCCAACACCTACCAATGAGTTTACATCCCTCATAGTTCAGATAAAACTTCGCTCGTCACCTTCGGCGACCCTTGACAGCCTGCGTTTACATCCCTCATAGTTCAGATAAAACTGTTAAGCTTGTTAGTTGGCTGTTAAGCTTGTTAGTGTTTACATCCCTCATAGTTCAGATAAAACCGATTTATGTTGTGCGTAACTATGATGGCACAGACTTGTTTACATCCCTCATAGTTCAGATAAAACTGAATTAACCGCTTATACTCATCCTATCCGTCTATCCGGTTTACATCCCTCATAGTTCAGATAAAACTTCCCAAAAATTGGGTTGGTGGCGGGGCTTTTAAAGTGGTTTACATCCCTCATAGTTCAGATAAAACAAGACCCTTTATCAGCTCTTGTAGGAAGTTTTGCTGTGTTTACATCCCTCATAGTTCAGATAAAACCTCCACCACCAAATTCTAAAATCTGGAAATGGTGGGTTACATCCCTCATAGTTCAGATAAAACGAAGATTAGAAATTATGATTTTTGCGAAAAAATAATGTTTACATCCCTCATAGTTCAGATAAAACCGTGTTCATGCAGATGAAGAATGAGAGGCTCCACGGCGTTTACATCCCCTCATAGTTCAGATAAAACCTTAACAGCCAACTCCAACATTGCTTAACAAAAAAAACGTTTACATCCCTCATAGTTCAGATAAAACAACTTGATTATACGCAAACATTACGACGCGGTATTAGTTTACATCCCTCATAGTTCAGATAAAACATATATCTAACAAGGCGGTTTGGCGTCAACCTTCATGTTTACATCCCTCATAGTTCAGATAAAACTACTCCTTCAAGATTCATTTTCCAACACCTACCAATGAGTTTACATCCCTCATAGTTCAGATAAAACGAAAATGAATCTTGAAGGAGTAACTCCTTGACAGCTACGTTTACATCCCTCATAGTTCAGATAAAAACCATCAGCCGGCGCGCTTATCGAAGTATCACGCAACGCGTTTACATCCCTCATAGTTCAGATAAAACCGAGATAGTGCTTTTTATATGGGTATTGAAAGAATAGGTTTACATCCCTCATAGTTCAGATAAAACTGAAGCAATTGATGAGTTATGTCAGTATATTAATTATGTTTACATCCTC
>Ga0063234_154_pt1 | contig 9539 bp, 11 predicted proteins | sample YelNatPoosite3B9_FD_62394 | JGI IMG/M metagenome (GOLD analysis project Ga0063234, IMG submission 62394) | Hot spring thermophilic microbial communities from Obsidian Pool, Yellowstone National Park, USA - site 3 B9 (version 2) (version 2) | ecosystem: Environmental > Aquatic > Thermal springs > Hot...
GATATTTTTCGATAACCTTTATTGAAAGATGAGTTGTATCTCCAAAATCATATTCATAGTCAAATGTCAAACCCTCTTCTAACACTTTTTTGAGTTTAACTTTCATTGTTGTTGCATTTTCTTCAAAATCTAAAAATTCCATAAGAGTTTCTTCGTTGTTCAAATAATCAATTGCATTGATTTTAAACAAACTCAAATGTCCACAGCATTCACACCAAACATCTCTGAAAAACTGGTCAAGATCAAGCAGTGTAGCATTTTCATCAACCGAAATATACATCCAAAAAGTAGAAGGATTTTCTGCAAAGTTAACCTGAAGCAAGAATAAGTTTTTTAACTTTCCTCTTTTGTTTTTCAAAAATTCCTGATACTTAAGTCTTTTCTCGCATGACTTTAGATGTCTTGTTACATAAGTTTTTGTTATATCCTTACCACAATAATAACATTTTCCCTTCATTTACTTTTCTCTCCTATTAGAATGTTTCAAACCTTGAAAAACTTTTTATCATAATTATATCAACTTTAATTGCTGGCTTCAACAAATAGGATAATAGCTTAAAAAGGTAACCTTATCTTTCTTCGCATATTTTTTGATTTTTGAAAAACAAGATTAGCATTTAAAATTAATTTTGTAAGTGCTCAATTTTACAGGCAAAGAAAAAAGGGAGTGATAAAGATGTCAGTTCTTTTTTTTGGATCTTATCAAAAAAGCCAAGGAAAATCACTCAAAATCATGTCTGAGATGTCCGGAAATTAATGCTTTGGCAATAGAAGGTTGCATTGATTGTATAAACAGAGTTCATTTTCCAAGAAAAAATAATGGTATTATAAGAGATTACGATTGTCAGAACATGATATACTACTACTGTGGAAGATTTACACTAAAACATGCAACTGAGTTTTATATTCTCATAAAGCAGGTTGAAAAAAACCTTCCAGATAAACTAAACGTAGTTTCGATTGGATGCGGACCATGCACAGATTTTGTTGCATTTGATAATTTTGTAAGAAAAAGCAGACCCAATGGGAAATTAATATATACAGGTTTTGATAAAAATCCTCTTTGGGCAAGTGTTCACGGTTTTATTGAAGATCTTGTTTCAGATAAAACAAACATTGATTTCAATGTTAATCAGCTTGATGTTATAAAACATATTGATAGTGTTATAGATTTTATTAAGGAAGAAAAACCCAACATAATTAGCTTTCAGTATGTTCTATCAGACATGGCTAAATTTTTTTCGCTGAAAGAGGTATGCGAATTTGCAGAAACAATTATTAAAACAGCATTTGCAGTTTTGCCAAGACCGGTAATAATACTCTTCAATGATACAAATGTTCGTGATATTTATACAAAACTTTACCCATCTGAGATAAAAGGAAGAGAGATCTTAAAACTGATTGCTGATAAAGTTTCTGTAAATCCTCTTTGTGACAGTTGAAAAATTTTATTTCCCTTATAAAGAGAATGACAATTCTATAAAATTTGGAAAACCGCATTTTTGCAAAGAGATAAATCTTGATATGATTCCTCATGATTTGACAAGTTATTTTAGGATGTGGAATGAACTTAGAGGTGTTCAGCTTGCTGTTGTAAAAAGATAAAAATTAAATATTTTTCAAAAACCTCCTTGTCTTTTTTTGGCTGCAAACCTGCAGCGAAAAAAAAATTAACACATTTTTCTCTGCCTTGAAAGGTAATTTTTATGCGAACTTTTAAACATAGAATGGAAAGATTTAATTTACTGATGAAGGTTTTTGCCATAAATTCAATTTGACAAGAAGTAGCTAAAGTTTCAATTTGCTACTTCAGGAGAGGTCTTTCAGGTCTGTTTGCACAAAACATACAGTCTTCGCTGCCGCATATTGGTTCGAGCCATACATTACACTCAGGACAATAATAACTATCATACTCCATATCATACTCAGATGCACTGCCACAAAAAGGACAAGATTTACTGGTATAGATATTATCTTCGGAAAATTTAATGGATAGATCTGCTTTTGGATTTGTTATATATTGTTTTTGATTCTCTAAAAAATTTATTATTGACAGAATTAAATCATTAGTGTTTTCATTAAATAATTCCTTTTCATTGTTATTATTCAAAAAACTCACACTCCTGTTACAGTATTGTGCTGATTTTTCTTAGTGAGCCAGAAAAAGTCCATCCCTGCCAATCCCAAAAGGGGAGGCTGCAAAACAAAAACCATATATTGGAAGAAAGAGCTGTCCAATTATCTTTTTAGACAGCCCTACTTTCTATTTTATGTTCAAACATTTCTCAATTTACCATGGATTTTCTCAACTCTTTAACCTTTTCAATCTGAAGTTCTGTAAGTTCAGCAACCTCTTCATCGCTAAATCCCTTTTGTATTAATCTTTTCGCAAACTCTATTGTGGCTTCGATTTTACCTTCAAGTTTCCCTTCAAGTTTTCCTTCGAGTTTCCCAGCCATAAAGTCTTTTGTTTTTGCTTCATCTAAAAGTCTTGCAACATTTGATATAAACTCACCCATGGCATTTACACCCCCTTCTGACAGTCTTCTTGCAACTGTATCATACTCTGACTTTTGTTCTTCAGAAAGCCTTGGTCGTATAATGCGATACGACCATTCCAAAAATCTATCTACATTCTTTTTACTTAGATTTTTTAAGTTTTCTTCAACCTCTAAAAGCCTTCTTATAAGCTCACTTCTATCTTCTCTTACCTGCTCAAGATAAAACACTACAGGGAGCAGCACATCCTCTTTTTATTTCCAAAAGTTCTTTTACATCAAGTTCTATTATGTCAACTACTTTGTATCTGAACACATCATCCTTGAATATGTCAAACGCTTCCATAAGATTGGTCGATATACTCCATCTTTCACCTATTCCATTGTATACAACAATAGGAATAATTGCTGGTAGAATCTGAACATTTTTTCTTATCTCATCAGCCCATATACTTATCATGTACTTTAAAATCTTTTGCTGCATTTCTTTTTTAACGGTTGACTGGTTCTCAATCAGAATATAAAAATAAACTTCTCTTTCTTTTAGTTTTGCTTTTGCAATTACATCAGCCTCAACCTGTGAAAACTCATGAGTAACATAGTTTGTTTTGACAAGTTCAATAGAATCTTCTTCAATACTGTCTGCCCAAGTATAGTGAAGTATATCTTTTACCAGCAAAAGTATTTCATCTTTGTCTGAAAACAAAAACTTAAATGTTGTATCGTGCTCTTTTGGTGGCAATTTTTTGCACACAGTTTTTCTCCTTTTCTTATATGTTGCATACTTTTCTGTACACTTTTATTATACCACACTATGAAAGCAAAAGATATATTGCTATTTTAGATTCCAACCAGTGCTTACCATCTCTTTTTCTATCCCCCAAGGATAAGTTCCTTCCATACCTCAATCCCCAAAGGGGAGGCTACGAACTTTCAGGTCAAATGTCTCAAACAGCAGCAGCTAAAGAGTTTCAATCCCCAAAGGGGAGGCTACAAACCCGTAGGGAGCTTGGGAAGTCTTATGGGGAACAAATGGATGAAGTTTCAAACTACTATAAGTTATTTCTATTATACCCCACAAGCTCAAGAAAGTCAAGATGTGTTAAAATTTTCCAATTGCTGTCGACCCCCGGGGTTTTTGAGGGTATTGCAGGTCGACAGCAATTGGAAAATACAAAAATGCAGAGTACATAAAGTTATGCAGGTACCCATAGCATAATGGAATAAAATAACATAACATAAATGACAGTAAACGTCAAAATAGAACTATAAAGTTAAGAAAGTTTTATTGGGAATGTTTAGAATAATAATGATTGAAGAATAGCACAATTGTACAAAATGCTGTATTATATTTACAGAAAAATATATTTAAACCTTTATAAAAACAAATGAAAACAGCTAAGAATTATAGACACTAAGAATTCAAAATTATTGGAAATCTAAATTAACATAAGGACCAAATTTGATTGTATATTAAAAATAAAATTGGTATAATTTAATATAAAATAGGTATAAAAGTATATTGGTAGAGAAGCTTTTATTTAAAAACTGTTTCTGCAGAGCGTAAAAATATAAGGAAGGGATTAATTATGGATGAAAGAACAATAGTAGAGAGCTGGTGGGATGAAGAAAACATACAAGAGATCACTATTAGAGAGGAAGATATTTTAAATAAAAAAGATAGATTGTCTTTAAAAATATTCAGAAACTGCAAAATAGTAGAGGAACTTCCGGCGAAGAGGTGGAGAATGCGATGCTTATATTGTAGAAGAAAAGTGGCAAGAGGATGTTTTTAAAGCTATACAGAAAGGGTATTACTCCTAAAATTGAAGTGTTAGAAAGATTAAAAAAAGATTTCTTTTGAACTCAAAGAACATGTTGTAACAATTTTTGAAGTAGGTAAAGATGAAGAAACCGGCAGATATTTTGAGTTAATGGAGTATATTCAATATGGACAGTTTAAAAGATAATTTAGAAAAAGTAAAAGGCAAAGTTGATATTGTAGTTAAAGAAATTGCAGAAGCTATTAAAGCACTGCACGAAAGAGGAATTGTTCACAGAGACTTGAAACCCTCTAATGTTCTTATAAGAGATTTAGAATCTTTAGACCTTGTGCTAATTGATTTTGGAATATCTTCTGCTATGTCTGAGGAGATGTCGAAGGTTGTCACTGCGTTAAAGGGGACATATTCTTATATGGCTCCGGAAGAAGTTTCAGGTTATTTTGGCAAAGAAATTGATTGGTGGCATTTAGGGATAATAATATATGAACTATTAAAAGGCAAGAATCCCTTTGCTGGCTTATCAGAAGCTGTTATTATAAAATACTCTTGTTACCCAGGGTGTACAAATCCCAGAAGATATTCCTAAAAGATTTAAAATTTTATTAAAAGGACTTCTTACGCGGAATTATAAAAAAAGATGGGGATATGAACAGGTAAACAACAGTGGTTAAATAACGTAGAAAAATATACCTGTGTTCTATGAAGAGTATAATGAAGCGGATAAAAAATATGATAATGATGAATGGGATAAAGTTGGTTTTTTCTTCTGATTCTGAATGGGCAAAAACAGGTATTGAAATAAACCTCAGTCCACAAGAGGTAAAAACTTTTTGGGAAGCTGGCTTTTCTGTAAAAGACATGAAGGAATGGGCCTTAAATGGATTCAGGAAAGGCAATATAGCTTTAGAATGGTATAATTATGCTTTTAAGCCGCAGGAAGCCAGTATATTTGACAATCTTGGACTTAGTCCTAAAAATGCATATGAATGGCTGAAAAAGGGGATCAATGCTTTTGATATACTTGAACTGTCAGAAAAAGGAATAGACAAAAATAAAATATTTGATTTTGTAGAAGAGGGTATTTTCATTATATTATGAAAGGTTTTTCAGAAACTGAAGCTCGAAAATGGAATAGAAATGGATTTGCTGTTGATGAAGCAAAGAATTGGGCTGAAAAAGGCTTTGATGCTGACGAAGCTGAGGAATGGAGAAGAAATAATGTTAAGCTTAACTGAAGCTATCCGTTGGAAAATAATAAAAAGTTAAGCCAATGCTAGCTACAAAATTAACAAATTTAGGATTTAGTATTGACGAAGTTGAAGAAATGGTTAGCAGAGGAGCAAAAGATGAAAAGGTTTTAGAAAGAATTGCAAAAGAGATAGTTGATTGGGTGTACAAGCAGGATTTTCAGTATCTGAAGCAATTAATTGGATAATAAAAGGTTATAAATTACATCAAGCAATTCGTAAGACGAAAATTGATAAATGCTACTAAAAAAACGTTAAAATATATGTGTAAGATGGTAATATTTTATCTTGGGGGATTAGCAGCCACGAGGTTGCTAATATATTTTACAACAGATCAGTATTTTTGCAAACTGTCCAAAGAATATTTTGACAGTAACACAAAGTATTACATATGCTTATTATTAGCTATTGCTATATCATATTATTTGGTATTAAGAAAATGCTTTAAAAAATCTTCGAAATGGAAAATAGCATATTCGAAGTTTAAAAAGCTTGAAATTGCAGGATTATCAATTTTATATTTCTGTGCCATTATATTCTATTTTTCATATTTTTCTTCTTATGAGTATTTCATTAAAGGAAAAGCGAACGAAATTTTAATTAACTCTGTATATTTTTATTTTACATTATCTATTATTTCAGTTTTATCAAAGATTCTAAGACCTTATGACGATTGATGAAAAAATGTCTGTACACTATTTGAATTTGTGGACATTGCAGGTTATAGCCTTAAAAAGGCAATGCATGGGAATGAAGCGCTTTAGTTGTGGAATGTTCAATATAAATATTCATAAATAAAAATTAAGAGGATGATACCATGAGTAGTTTTACTTATGTTTGGCACTTTGACACCGGGAAGAATTTAGATGAGATTTTCAGAGATAACAAAAAGTTTTTCAAGGAGCAAATAGATAACTCTATAAGCCATGTAAGAGAAATGTTAAAAAATACAAAATCTACATTTTTAGATTATTCTTTAATAGAAAATCTTGAGAGACACAAAAAAGATTTTTTGGAAAGGTATACGTTAGAAATTTTGTCAAGTGAAAGCCATACTCAGTGGGTTGATTCCCAAATAGCAAAAATTCAAGATATTATCCGAAAAACGAAGGAGTATATTATTTTAGTTGAAACAGAACTAACAGATAATTTAGATATCCAAACACTTAAAACTTTTTTAAATGCATTACCGGAGGGAGTCCAAGAAACCGGAAAAAAGATACAAAAAATTATAGAATTATTTGAAAATTTAGAGAAAGAATTTAAAAGCCCTGCTGCGAATAGAGAGACTATTGAACTGTATTTAAATATGTTTCCTGAGGATCTGAGAAATATTAAATTTTATAGAACAATGCAGCACTATGCCAAAATTCTATACGATATAGAAAAATGTACATTTGATACACCTTCAACTGTTGAAAAACTAAACAAATATTTACAAGAGATACCAAGTGAGTATTATGGTATAGTAAGAAGATAAAACAAAAACTTTTGGAACAAAAAACCATAAAAATAAAAGAGCAAGTGGAAAGAGAAAGAATTGCTGAAAAAGAAATTAGTGAGGTTGCAGAAAAACAAAGGATTTTAGAAAAGATTGAGGCTGTATTTGACAAGTTAAAAACTATAAATCCTGAACTTGCTGAAGAAAAGAGGCAGTTGGTTATAGAGGCAACTGAAACAGATGATATTCAGAGAATAAGACTGATTTTAGAGGACATTAAAATGAATTATATAAACACAAGAAGATTGTATATTCAAACTGAAGTTTTAAAGAATGATTTAAAAGTATTTGAAACACTTGCAGAAGAAACAGGGATGCTAACAGAGTTTAATAAACTAATGAAGATGAGTATATTGAATAAAGAAGAGGTTGATAACTTTATAAAAAATTTGCTCAACAAAAAAAGGCAAATTATGGCTCAGGAAAGAAGAAGGGCTTCATTGGAAAAGTTTATTAACAAAGTTATGGAGTTAGGTTATTCTGTAGTCAAGGATGATTTAATGGAAGAATTGTCAATGGGCAAAATAGTAGAAATAAAAACTCCTTTTGGAGAAGATTATATGTTGAGGTTAAAATATGAAGATGATGGACTAAAAATTATGTTTGTAAGATATGTTGAAGATGAAAAAAATTTGAGTGAATATGAGAAACATAAGGATATAGCTATAGCTAAAAAGTGGTGTTCCGATTATGACAAAATTAAACAGCTTTTAAGTCAGGAAGGAATAATGATTGAAGATAAAATAAGGATAGAACCTGAAACAAGGTTTTATTATATAAACAAAAGAAAAAACAAAAACTACAAAAAAGCAACAGGATATCAAGAAAATTGATATGCATCAGAGGCAGAGGAGTGTTTAGGTATGGGAAACAATATAGTACCTGAAAAAATTCAGGGTGTACCCAAATTTGCAAAAGAGATTTTAAGGTTTTGTTCAATAACGTCTCAGTTTATTCTTTTTGGAAACATTTACGACCTTTTCCCATTTCCCCAGGGTGATAAATATATACCCATGAATATTACACAGTTTATTGCAAGTTTGCTTACTACCTATGATAATTACAAGACTGTAATAGAATATATACCTCTTGAGGGCTTCAGACTATTAAAAGGAGATGAAGAAATATTTACAAACCTCACTGGAAGAAAAATTAGCGACAAAATTGTGTTTTTACTTGATGCATATGAAACCATAGAAAAATTTCTTGTGGGAGATGAAAAGACAGCTGTTTTAATTAATTTTTCATCAAGATTACCGGAAATTTCTTGTAGCAGAGATTTACCAGATTTTCTTTACCACACTTTCAAACTATCTATAAACATAAACCAAAAAGGCAATCCACCTTCTTTTAATCCAATAATTTTCCTTGTAGAAAAAGAAAATGATTTGCCACCGTGGTATACAGTGGAAAATCCGAGAATAAGAACAATTCCTATTCCAAAAACCTGATTTTGAGATAAGAAGATGGATAGCCCAGTCTCTCTTACCACGAATGGATGAGTGGGCAAGTTTGAACGAAGTAAAAAAAGAAGAAGTAATAAAAGACTTTGTAAATCTGACGTCTGGCATGTTTGCAAGAGAAATGCTTTCTATTGTAGTTTTGTCAAAAAGAGAGAATTTGAGTGTAAGAGAGATTGGAGAAGCGACAAGAAGATACAAAGTAGGTGTAAGCGAAAATCCATGGGCAAAAATAGATAAAGACAGATTGAATAATGCAGAAGAGTTTTTAAACAGCAGAGTTATGGGACAGGAAAAAGCAGTAAAACAAGCTGCTACTATACTAAGAAGAGCTTTTTTTAATCTGTCAGGTTCACAGTTTTCAAGGTATTCTAACAGACCGAAGGGTGTTTTATTCTTTGCAGGACCAACTGGCGTGGGCAAGACAGAACTTGCAAAAGCCATAACAGAACTAATATTTGGAAGTGAACATCATTATATAAGGTTTGATATGTCAGAGTTTTCCCATGAACATTCTGACCAAAGACTCATAGGTGCACCTCCTGGCTATGTGGGCTATGATGTAGGGGGAGAATTGACTAATGCTGTAAAACAAAATCCTTTTTCAGTAATACTTTTTGATGAAATAGAAAAGGCTCATCCAAAAATACTTGATATTTTCTTACAAATACTTGATGATGGCAGACTTACGTCAGGAAGGGGTGAGACTGTATACTTTTCTGAGAGCTTAATAATATTTACATCTAATCTTGGGGTTTACGAGATGACTTTGGATGGAAGAAAAATACAGCGTGTCTTGCCAGAAATGAGTTATGAAGAAATTGAAAAGATTTTGACTGAAGCTATAAAGGAATATTTTACTTTCAAAATTGCAAGACCTGAAATTCTAAATCGTATAGGGGAAAATATCATTGTATTTGATTTTATACGCAATGAAAATGTGAAAAAAATACTGAATAAGATGCTAAATAACGTTAAGATAAAACTTGAGGAAGACAAAAAGATAAAACTTGAAATCTCAGATAATGTCCAACAGATAATCTTCGAAG
>Ga0063234_155_pt1 | contig 7628 bp, 11 predicted proteins | sample YelNatPoosite3B9_FD_62394 | JGI IMG/M metagenome (GOLD analysis project Ga0063234, IMG submission 62394) | Hot spring thermophilic microbial communities from Obsidian Pool, Yellowstone National Park, USA - site 3 B9 (version 2) (version 2) | ecosystem: Environmental > Aquatic > Thermal springs > Hot...
AAAGCAGCTGCTTTCCTCTACTTGTCTTAAGGTTCTTTATCATTTTGTCTTCAGCCTCTCAAATCAAATATACGTTTGGTCTTCTTTTCACTACGAGGAAGTTCACCTATCCTACACAATACAACTTCAGGTGATACTCCTATCTTATTTTTAAACTCATGAGAAATTAACTCTTTCATCTCAGAAGTAAAATATTCATCTCCAACTTCAACTTTTAATGTAAGTTTATCCTTGTAATCAATCCTTTCTATAATTACCTGATATTCACTTTCCAACACCTTTTATATCCTTCAAAAATGTGTCTATCTGAGCAGGGAAGATATTAACACCTTTGACCTTTACCATATCATCAGTTCTGCCAACAATTCTGTCAATTCGTGGATACTTAGAACCACATGGACATTCACCTGGAATTTTTCGTGTAATATCCCTTGTTCTGTATCTTATAAGGGGAGCACCTTCTTTTTTCAAGGTAGTAATGACAAGTTCACCAAACTCTCCATCAGGTACATTTTCGCCTGTTTGAGGGTCAATTATTTCAAAATACAGAAAATCATCAAAATAATGAAGACCTGTATGTTCTTTGCAATCTATCGCAATTCCCGGTCCGTAAATCTCTGTTAGCCCATAAATATCAAAACTCTCTATACCCAGATACTCCTCAATAGTTTTTCGCTGTTTTTCTCCCCATCTTTCAGATCCAAATATTCCAATTCTCAAATGTATCTTGTCTTTTAACCCTCTTCTGGTTACCTCTTCAGCAAGCAAAAGAGCATAAGATGAAGTTGCAACAATTACTGTTGACTTTAAATCCACCATCATTTGAAGCTGTTTTTCTGTATTCCCTGGTCCCATAGGAATTGTCATCGCACCAAGAAACTCTGCACCAAGCTGAAACCCAATACCTGCTGTCCACAGCCCATACCCAGGAGTTATCTGAATTCTATCAAGCTCTGTAATACCTGCAAACTGATAACACCTTTTCATCATTTCCTTCCAGTCATCAACGTCTTTTTGAGTATAAGGAATAATTACTGGCATTCCTGTTGTACCTGAAGAAGAGTGGATTCTTACAATCTTCTTTTCATCTGTAGCCATAAGCCCTAACGGATAAGCCTCTCTCAATTCTTCTTTGGTTGTAAATGGAAGTCTTTTAATATCTTCTAAATCATTTATATCATTAAGGCTTATCCCTGCTTCCCTGAACTTTCTTTGATAAAATGGGCTATTTTTAAAAACATTTTCGATCTGGTTCAAAAAAAGTTCATTTACACTTTCTCTCATCTCAACACTTTCCATAGTCTCTTCTCCTCTCTTCTTTTCTCTTCATTTTGATTGCTAATATATATATTAAGATTTTAATACCTTTCGTAAATATTTTCAACCAAAATTTTATTTATTTCATACATTTTAGAACTTAAAACCTGCTCTAATGCTTTCAGAATCTCTTCTTTAGAAAAAGGTAAAATTCCATATTTGCATACCAAAGCAAGCATTGCAATGTTTTCTGCCTTTGGTATATTCAGCTCAATAACAATATCATGAACTTTAAATATTCTCAACTTTGGATAGTTTTCTACAAAAAATTTAACTATTTGACTCTTTTTTAAATCTGAACTTTTGGGTCTTATAAATCTATCATTCAAAACAACTACAGAATCTTTATTAATTTTACTAACATTCCTTGCAGCTTCACACAACTCAAGCCCAATTAAAACATCAGCCTTACCATCCGGTATAATTGGTCCTACATCTTCTCCTGCCCTTATATAACTTACAACAGAGCCGCCCCGCTGGCTCATTCCAATATTCTCTGCTGATTTTACATCAAAACCTTTATTCATAAAAAGCTGACAAACCACTCTTGAAAGAAGAATATTTCCCTGCCCACCTGTTCCGGCAATTATGATATTAATCATCTTTTATCACCTTCTCTATTGCTGAATACCGACAAAAACTCTTGCAAAGTCCACAACCATTGCATAAGGTTGAATCTATGAAAATATTACCATTTTCGTCCTCATTTAAAGCTGGACAACCTGTTACTTGTAAACACACTTTACAATTAGAACAATTCTGATTTATTTTAAAGTAGCTTTCCCTTGATTTTAGGTTAGCACATTCTCTTCGAAAGACTATCACCCCAAGTTCGTCGTCCTTCAAAAATTCTCTGACTTTGTCTACATTCTCGGTGAAATCTGAGTAAGGGTCAATCACCAAAATTCTTTCAACACCTATTCCTTTTACAATACCTTCAATGCTTACCTTCCTTCCTTCTTCCCCATAAATCTTCTTGCCAGTTCCAGGATGAGGTTGAAACCCTGTCATGCCAGTTGTCAGATTGTCCAAAATGCATATGGTTATATTGTGCCTATTGTAGTAGCTATTTACAAGACCTGTAATGCCGCTGTGGAAAAAGGTTGAATCTCCAATAAAAGCGATAACCTTTTTTGATCTATCTGCAATTTTAAGACCTTGTGCCATTGTGATGCTTGCTCCCATACAAAGGCAGGTATCAGTCGTTGAGATTGGTTTAGCAAATCCGAGCGTGTAACACCCAATATCTCCTGTAAAAATCACATCTTTACCCTTCATTGCATATTTTACAATCAAAAACGAGTTTCTGTGAGGACATCCAGCACAAAGTTGTGCCTGCCTTTTTGGAATTTGCAGATCATCCGTAAATGTATTTTTAACAAAAATCCTTCATCAGTAAGTATTTTGTAAAAAATGCTTCTTACCTTGTCAACATCAAGTTCACCTGCAAACGGGACATAACCATTTCGTTTTCCATATGTAGAGATGATTCTGCCATTTTCAAAAAGTATTAGTTTTACTTCTTCTTCCAAAACAGGGTCAAGCTCTTCGATGAATATTAGCATTTCTTTATCCTTTGCAAATTCTAATATAAATCCTTCATCTAAGGGATGTGCAACTGTAATCTTTAAGATTGAAAATAAATCTTCAAAACCTTTTATAGCTTCTTTGACGTAAAAATATGAAATGCCACCTGTTACAATCCCTATTTTTCCCCTGCCTTCAATTCTGTTGTAAGCAGAAAGCTCTTTTTTCATGTCCTGAAGTTTTTGTTCAAGTTCCATATGTTTTATGTACGAAAGTGCCGGTAAAATAACCCACTCTGGCTTTTTCTCGAACCCTTTAATCTTCCTTTTTCTCTTTTGAATTCAAACTCAATTGACTGGTTCGAATGACAAACTCGTGTTGTCATCCGAAAAAGCACAGGCAACTTGTATTTTTCTGAAATCTCAAAAGCAGGTTTTATGAGTTCAAATGCCTCTTTCGGAGAAGAAGGATCAAAAACTGGCAAGTTACAAAATCTTGCAAAGTTTCGTGTATCCTGTTCTGTCTGAGATGAATGAGGTCCAGGGTCATCTGCTACAAATACAATAAGTCCTCCTTCTACACCTACAACTGAAAGAGACAAAAGAGGGTCTGCCGCAACATTCAACCCTACCTGCTTCATAGTAGCCACAGTTCTTGCACCTGCAAGACTTGCACCTGCTGCTATTTCAAGTGCTACTTTTTCGTTTGTAGACCATTCAACATAAAAATCTTCATCCTGAAAATCTTTCAACGTTTCTATTACCTCTGTTGAGGGTGTGCCGGGATATCCAACAACAACATTTACACCATTTATAAAAAGAGAATATGCTACAGCTTCATTTCCCATCAAGACTTTTTTCATAATTTCATTTTTCACCCTTTCTCAATATAAGCTGGTTTGTACTCTATTATACAGCAATTTTAGTTTGATTTAAAATCATTTTTTAGATTAAAAATATATTAATTTGCAAAAAATACTATATAGAATAACTCAATCAATAAGGTGAAAAAATGAAAGATGACTTTTATATCAACAAGCGCAGATTTGTTCATTTTAAAAATCTTATCGAGAATTATACACGTACCAAACGTCATCTTGAGGAATATGGTGAAATTTTGCCATATGAAAAGATTCAACAGGTTATTCAAAAGCAAAGACGGAGAGAAGAGCAAATAGAAAATATTCAGAAAGCAATACTAAATGAACATGACAAAGAAAGTGAAGTTAGAAACTTAGTAAAAAACTACCTCTATACAGAAGGGTATTTAAAACACTACAGAGACAAACTACCAAAACAAATTGTGAATAATATGCTAAAAAAGCAGGTATTTAGAAAAATACAATTAGAAAATTTAATAAAAAAGGTTGACGAAGAAAAGTAAAGAATAAGGCTACAAGGAATTATTAAAACTAATTATAGAAATATTTTAAAAGGAGTTGAAACAATATGAAGGCAACAGGAATTGTTAGAAGAATTGACGATTTAGGAAGGGTTGTAATCCCAAAAGAAATAAGAAGAACTCTTAAAATCAGAGAAGGTGACCCGCTTGAAATATATACTGATAACGAAGGGGAGGTAATATTAAAGAAATATTCTCCAATTGGCGAAATGGTGGCATTTGCTAAAGAATATGCTGAAACTCTTCATCAAGTAAGCGGTCATATTATAATCATCACTGATAGAGATAGAGTAATAGCTGTTGCAGGTGCTTCTAAAAAGGATTATATGGATAAACCATTAAGTCAAGAATTAGAAAGGGTTATGGAAGAAAATTCTATTATTGTGGTAAAATCTGAAAATGATATGAGTAGCATACCAATTGTTGAAGGCGATACAACAAGATATACTGCTCAGATAGTAAGCCCTATACTTTCTGAAGGAAGTGTAATCGGCAGCGTGATTATGTGTTCAACACAATCCCATGTTGTTATGGGTGACTCAGAGTACAAGCTTGTTCAAGCTGCAACATCTTTCTTTGGAAAACAACTTGAGCAGTAGTTGTTTTTGACAAAATTTTAATGGTTGGCTGTAGGTTTTTAAACCTACAGTTTTTTTTAATGAAATATTGGAGTATAATAAACTGTGTGAAAGAAAAATGAATTTACAACAAAGTAAATAATGCAGCTTGTTGGGGGTCATTAGATGTTCAAATTAAACGCAGACTTGACATCAGACAATTCTTTGCGCAAGAGTCTCAATTTTGTAATACTTGGTATTACATTTGGCATAGTCTTTTTTAATGTCACAACAGGGTCACCGGTTGCTGGATTTGCAAAAGCAATAGGATTTGGCGATCTGATGTATGGTGTAATGCTTGCACTGCCAGTACTTGGGGTGTAGCGCAAGTTTTTGCATCTTATTTTCTTGAAAAATCAAAAAAAAGAAAGCTCATATTTTTAATAAGCGGATTTCTCCATAGGTTGCCGTGGGCGTTGATTGCCATTTTGCCGCTGATTTTAGGAAAAGGTTCGTATATCTTGCTGTTTTTCTTAATACTATTGATGACAATATCATCAATTTCTAACTCATTCACAAATGTTTCTTTTTGGTCGTGGATAAATGACTTAGTTCCAATGCATATAAGAGGCAGGTTCTTTTCAAGAAGAGCAACAATTTCCACCATAGTGGGAATGCTCAGCGGACTTGCCATTGGAAAATATTTAGATTTGCATAATAATCTCAAGGGATTTTCTATAATTTTTGTATTTGCTGCTATAATGGGAATGCTGGATATAGGTTGTTTCTTCTTTGTAAAAGATATTCCTATGAAAAATCAGAAACAGCAAATTGATTTGAAAATGATGTTTATTTCTACCCTCAAAAATGATTACTTTAAAAAATTTATGTTCTTTTTTGTAATTTGGAACTTTGGACTTAGCATTGCAGGCCCTATTTTAATATGTAATGATAAAAACCTTAAAATGAGTTATTTTGATATAATTCTCCTGACCCAAATTGTAAGCAATATTGTAACCATAATAACATTGCCATACATAGGAAGAGTGGTAGATAAAATAGGTAATAGACCCATGCTCCTTTTTGCAGCAAGTCTTCTTTCTTTATTGCCGGTTGTGTGGGTGTTTCACCAACGAAAACAATTATAAGTATTTAGTGACTTTAATAAGCATATTTGCAGGAATGCTCTGGCCTATAATTGATATGAGCAATAACAACCTAATTTTGAAATTATCTGACCAAACTCAAACGTCTATGTATGTTGGTGTTATAAATATGTTCAACGCAATATTCGGAACAGCTATTCCCATTATACTTGGAGGCTACCTTATAGAAGATATTGGATAAATGACTTAGTTCCAATGCATATAAGAGGCAGGTTCTTTTCAAGAAGAGCAACAATTTCCACCATAGTGGGAATGCTCAGCGGACTTGCCATTGGAAAATATTTAGATTTGCATAATAATCTCAAGGGATTTTCTATAATTTTTGTATTTGCTGCTATAATGGGAATGCTGGATATAGGTTGTTTCTTCTTTGTAAAAGATATTCCTATGAAAAATCAGAAACAGCAAATTGATTTGAAAATGATGTTTATTTCTACCCTCAAAAATGATTACTTTAAAAAATTTATGTTCTTTTTTGTAATTTGGAACTTTGGACTTAGCATTGCAGGCCCTTATTTTAATATGTACATGATAAAAAACCTTAAAATGAGTTATTTTGATATAATTCTCCTGACCCAAATTGTAAGCAATATTGTAACCATAATAACATTGCCATACATAGGAAGAGTGGTAGATAAAATAGGTAATAGACCCATGCTCCTTTTGGCAGCAAGTCTTCTTTCTTTATTGCCGGTTGTGTGGTGTTTCACCAACGAAAACAATTATAAGTATTTAGTGACTTTAATAAGCATATTTGCAGGAATGCTCTGGCCTATAATTGATATGAGCAATAACAACCTAATTTTGAAATTATCTGACCAAACTCAAACGTCTATGTATGTTGGTGTTATAAATATGTTCAACGCAATATTCGGAACAGCTATTCCCATTATACTTGGAGGCTACCTTATAGAAGATATTGCACCACATGTTGTTGCCTTTGCAAAAAATTATATGCATTTAAATATAGCTACATACCATGTTGCATTTTTTCTCTCAGGATTTTTAAGATTCTTAGCTGTGATTTATCTTAAAAAGAATGTAAAAGAGCCAGGTGCAATGAGCCTTAAAAGCGTTATCAAAAGTAAAATCAAAAGAGTATAAAAATGCCCAGGCTTAATTTAAACCTGGGCATTTTGGAATTATCTATTTTTATGTGCGACCAGGTCTGTAAGCCGAGTTCTGTCGAGAACGGCTATTTCTCTTTGGGTCTGACGTCACCATCAGACCTCTTGCGACCAACCCGGGAACGCAGCGGGCCACTGCATTGTTCCCCTATTTGGTCTTGCTCCGGGTGGGGTTTGCACAGCCAGTCAGTCGCCTGACTGCTGGTGAGCTCTTACCTCACCTTTTCACCCTTACCATCCTTGCAAAAATGGATGGCGGTTCTTTTCTGTTGCACTTTCCTTGGAGTCGCCTCCACTGGGTGTTACCCAGCACCCTGCCCTGTGGAGCTCGGACTTTCCTCACAAGGGTTATCCCCTTGCGCAGCCGTTCGACCTGCTCGCATATTCTATTATAAATTTTATTTAAATTATGTCAACTGCTACTTTTCTCTGTTTATCAAATAATTGGTAAGTTCTATAAGAAGTTCTGAATTATCGTATTTTTTTATCACATCTATAGCTTTTTGAGAATAATTTTTAACAAGCTGCTGTGC
>Ga0063234_156_pt1 | contig 5455 bp, 7 predicted proteins | sample YelNatPoosite3B9_FD_62394 | JGI IMG/M metagenome (GOLD analysis project Ga0063234, IMG submission 62394) | Hot spring thermophilic microbial communities from Obsidian Pool, Yellowstone National Park, USA - site 3 B9 (version 2) (version 2) | ecosystem: Environmental > Aquatic > Thermal springs > Hot...
AATTCTCAAAGTGCTAAAGAAGGAGGAGTAAAAATATGGACTGCTGTACAACTTCAACTGCTCATGCTGTGAAAGCAGCTATATTAAGCTTCCTCTCAAACCTGCCCTATTTGCAAGCACCAAGGAATGCTTGTTAAGAATTTCACTGTAAAGCATATAGTTTTAGATGAGTATTTATCTCAAGTAGGAAGCAATGACTATTTCTTGTGTACAAACCCAGAGTGTGATGTGGGATATTACCAAGGCGAAAAACTCTTTTATAAGCAGCAGCTAAAGGTACCTATTTGGCTTAAAAAAGATGCAAATCCTAAGTACGTGTGCTATTGCGGCAAGGTTACAGAAGATGACATAATGGAAGCAGTTTTGAAAAAAGGAGCAAAAACTCTCAGTGAAGTATGTAAAATTACAGGTGCAATGAAAGATTGTAAATGCGAGATAAATAACCCTACTGGAAAGTGCTGTGCAGATATTGTAAAAGAAGCATTTGAGAAAGCTGTAAAAATTAGAAAAGAGACCAGGGACTGCCTGAACTGATGCTATGGGCAGTCCTTTATTTCTGTTTTGAAAAAGGTAATTGCCTTGCCGCTTCAGACAAGTTCATCTCCATTGCAATATTTTGCATTGTTTCTTCATCTGATGAATCTTCTAATATACAAACCTCCCCTGGGTTATCCTGAAATAACTTATCTGTAAATGCATCTACCTGATATAGCAATTATGTTTTATAAATACCATACAGCATTTTTTATTTTATTCAAAAGGGTTGTAATAAGAATCTCAAGTAGTATAATATTTCTTGTAATCGATTCACTCGAACATTGAAAGGAAGGTTTTGACAAATGGCATACGAAAACTTTAAACTGGCAATATACTGTCCTGCTGGATTTTTGAAAAATGTAGAGTTTGAGGCGTTTAAAAAAGATTTGGAATTCTTCCAAAGATATTTAGACATCTCTAAGGTATACCTTGAAATGCACAGAGGTGCAAATACCCTCTCAAAAGAAAAGATGCTCAAAATAAAGGAGTTTTTTGAAGAACAAAACATCAAAACTTCTGGTGGTATTACTGCAACTGTGGTATTTGGAAATGAGGAACTTGATTATTATAGAATCTTTAACACCTTTTGCTATACAAACCAGAAGCATTTAGAAAAGCTAAAAGAAATTGTTCAATATACAGCTTCTTTGTTTGATGAAATTATTTTAGACGACTTTTTCTTCACTGCTTGCACATGCCCATCTTGCATTAGAGCAAAAGGAAATCTTAGCTGGAGTGAATTTAGGTTAAACTTAATGACAAAAGTTTCAAGTGAGTATATAATAAAACCCGCAAAAAGTGTCAATCCAAATGTAAAATTAATAATCAAATATCCAAATTGGATAGAGTCGTATCAAGAAACAGGTTACAACCCTCAAACTCAGGTAGAACTATTTGACTATGTCTACACAGGTACAGAAACTCGCAACCCTGTACACACTCAGCAGCATCTTCCAAGGTATGCAAGCTATTCACTTTTGAGATGGTTTGAAAATCTAAAACCTGGTAAAAATCTTGGTGGCTGGTTTGACGCTTTAGATTGCATATACAATATTGGTAGCTACCTTGAACAAGCAAATTTAACTGTATTTGCCAAAGCTAAAGAAATCACCTTGTTTGACTTCTCACATCTGAGAAACTCTGTATTTGTCCCAGCACTTGGGCTGCAGCTTCAACATCTTGATGAAATTTGTAAACATATTGAAAATCCTATAGGAATTCCTGTTTACCATCCATTTAATTCATACGGTGAAGACCATATCTATGACTACTTAGGAATGGTTGGAATACCCTTTGAACTTACACCACATTTTCCTGAAAACAGTAATATTGTTTTTATTACAGCAGACTGTGCAAATGACAAAGATATCCTGCAGAAGCTTAAAAATCATCTCTTAGCCGGAAAAGACGTAATAATGACCTCTGGTTTTTTAAAAGCCATGCAAGGAAGAGGAATTGAAGATTTAACTTCTGTGAGAGTGACAGACAAAAAGGTTTTTACAAACTTATTTGCCATTAAAACAGAAGTGTGTTCATTTTCAAAGTATGTATATGGTAAAAAAGAAATGCTAATTCCTGTTTTAGAACACAGGACAAATGCGTCATGGCAGGAGATTGTCGCAATCTCAGGCGAAAACAACTTTCCTGTCCTGATGAAAGACTTTTATGGCAGAGGGACTGTTTATACTTTGACTACACCCGAAAATTATTCTGACATTTACAACTGGCCACCTGAGGTATTGACAGAAATTCGAAAGGTATTTATGAAAAATTTTGATTTCTACATTGAAGCTGGCGAAAAGATAGGCATTTTTGCATACAGCAATGGCGCTTTCATAATAGAGTCCTTCTTGCCTTACAGAACTAAGGTAAACTTACACATTAAGAACAAAAACAAAAAACTTATTGATCCTTTAAAAGCTTCTGATCTTAAAGTTTCTATAATATCAGAAAATGAAAATATCTATGAAATCAAGTTAGAACCAACAAGTTTTAGAGTCTTGAAATTAGAAAACTAAATTTTTTGAAACTCTTTTGAAGGGAGAGTGCTTGCAAAATGAGCAGTGTTTTTGAAAATGAAGTAATAAAAGCAATTAAAGAGCGTCGAAGTGTAAGAAGTTTTTTACCTACCCAAGTTGAAGAGGAAAAGATAAAACTTTTACTTGAAGCTGCAATCTTTGCTCCATCTGCTGTAAATGGTCAGCCATGGTTTTTTACAGTGGTTCAAAACCTTGATATTTTAAGCAAAATAAATCAAGAAATAAGAAACATTATGCTCCAGTCTTCTGATGAAAACTTAAAAAAATTCGCATCAAAAGAAGATTTTAACGTTTTCCACAACGCTCCAATAGCTATAATCGTTTCAGGGAAAGAAAATAGTCAATCTGCCCAGGTTGACTGTGCAGCTGCAACCCAAAACATCCTTCTTGCTGCAAAATCTCTCGGTTTGGCAACGTGCTGGATAGGATTTGTCGGGATACTTTTTTCAAGTCCAAAAGCACAAGATTATATAAAACTTCTCAAAATCCCTGAGGGATACAAACCTTTGTGGGCAATTGCTTTAGGATACACTGAAAATTATCCTCAAACAGTACCTGAAAGAAACTGGAATGTGGTTGAGTGGATAAAATAGACAGGTTATCATATACTAAAGCATATTCAAAGTGGGGGGTAATACCCCCATTTTTCTATTTCAATAATTATATTAAGTTGCAGCTTGAGTTTTATTTTCTCTAATAATGTCATAAATCCTGTTTTTAAATTGTTTATAATATTAGAAAACAAAAACCAAAGGGGGTTTTGGGTCGCTGGATTTCGAGCAGATTTACTCTAAATACTATCAAAATGTGCTAAATTACCTGCTATTTACGCTGAAAAGTTCAAAAGAGGCAGAAGACATTGCACAAGAAGTTTTCTATAAGCTTATTAAAAATCCCCCTCGCGAGGATAATATCCAAGGATGGCTTATTACTGTTGCAAAAAACCTTGCAATAAACTACTTAAAATCGCAAAAGAGAATTTCTATGGGAGAAAAATACCTGCTTTGCTCTCAAACCCCACAAGATGACATTGAAATACTTCAGGTCAAAATGACACTTGAAAAGCTGCCTGAGGAACAAAGAGAGCTGCTAATTTTGAAATACTCTGGATATACATACGAAGAGATAGCAAAAATTATGAATATAAACCCGAATTCTGTTGGCACTATGATTGCAAGAGCTCAAAGGAAGTTCAAAAAAATCTATGAAGAGGGGGAAGGAGAGTGATATTGGATGTGCTATAGCGAAGGAAAGCTCCAAGAGCTCATTGACGGGGTGCTTTCTAAAGAAGAAAGTTTGCAAGTCAAAAAACATCTTCTTGTGTGCAGAAAATGCAGAAAACTCTACAATGAAGTGAAGAAAACAAATGAGTTTGTATCTATGAAAATGCAGAAAGTGCTTAGTTCAAATACAAATAAAAAAGAAGGGGGATTTTACAGGATGCTTAGCAAAAATAGAAAGGTTATTCTCACAGCAGCTTTAGCAGTTGTCTTTTTAGTCAGCATAGTATTTACACCATTTGGAAAGGCTTTGTCAGATGCCTTGAGGATTTTCAGAGTATCGTCTGTTGAGCCAGTTGCAATTACTATTTCTGACCTTCAGGAAATTGAAAGCAAGCTCCAGCAGATTAACGCTAATTCTACAATTGATTTAAAACAATTTGGTAAAATCCAATTCAAAAGTTCAGAAAATCACAGCATATATGTGGAATCATTAAACTCAGCTGAATTTGAATCTGCAAAGAATATTTTTAAAAAATACAATATAAATCCCGATGAAATAGCTTATCTTTGGCAAAAAGAAAATATCAAGAGTATGATGATAAATGAGAATCCAAATATAGAATTAAAATTCAAACTTGACATTGACAAGTAAACCAGCTCTTAAAATCACTTGGCTCCAAAACCCTGCTACCTCAAGCACTTGACCAAAAGAGTTTGTGCTTACCATAGAAGGTGCACTTAATTTAATGTTCTATCCTGTAAAAAATTCTGAAGAGTCCAAAAAAGGCACTGTATATATGATACCTTCATTAGAAATAGGAATTGTAAAAGTTCCAAAGTTAACAACCCCAGTTGAATTAGATGAGGTTAAAATATATGAAACAATAGCAAACTTACCATTTGTTCCAAACAATATAAGGTCTCAGCTTCTTTCAATCAAAGACCCTCTTTCAACACTCCCTATTCCTGTGAATAAAGATGAATGCGATTATAAGAAAATCAGCATTGCAGGTAATAGCGGACTTATTGTCTACCATAAAAACAATCCTGATGATAGTGCTATTTTATGGGTGGACCACAATAATAGTGTAAAATATATTAAAGCAGAGTCTTTTTCTGAGCAAAAACTTCTTGAACTTGCAAATTTGCTAAAATAAATGGAAAATAAAAAAGGCAGGGATGATATTTGATATTGAAAACAGAAAACCTTACAAAAGAATATTCATCTAAAAATGGGTGCTTTAATATAAACCTTGAAATAGAAAAACCTATGGTCTTTGGGCTTTTAGGTCCAAATGGTGCTGGAAAAAGTACACTTGTAAAAACCCTTGTGGGGCTTTTGAGACCCACAAGGGAAAGGCTTTTTTGCTTGGGAAACCTCTTGATGATATTGCTATTAAATCAAAAATAGGCTATCTTCCTGAAAATTTTAAATACCCTGACTGGATGACAGCTTATGAGGTTATGGAATTTCACTGCCAGCTTTTAAGAATGAAAAACTACAAAAATGAGATTTATTCTCTGCTTGAAAAGGTAGGTATAATTGAACACAAAGACAAAAAGATAAGGTCGTTTAGCAAAGGGATGCAGCAGAGGCTTGGACTTGCCGTCAGTATGCTAAACAGACTGAGATAATATTTTTAGACGAGCCAACCT
>Ga0063234_158_pt1 | contig 3577 bp, 6 predicted proteins | sample YelNatPoosite3B9_FD_62394 | JGI IMG/M metagenome (GOLD analysis project Ga0063234, IMG submission 62394) | Hot spring thermophilic microbial communities from Obsidian Pool, Yellowstone National Park, USA - site 3 B9 (version 2) (version 2) | ecosystem: Environmental > Aquatic > Thermal springs > Hot...
CATAAACTGCTTCACATTCTCTTTTCTGTACTCAAACAAGAACTCATCAACAGCATCAACAATATCGTATTCTTTTACAACTACTGGGTCACGCAGAACACCTTCTCCTCTTATTTCAACAGAGTTTGATTTTCGATCATATATAATCTTAAACTCGTTAGCTTTAGTTTCGTACATCAGCTCTTTAAACCCTTCTGAAACATTATAGGTAATGACAGAGAAGAATCTATCCGACGGATATATTATCCGGGAAATATCCACACATGCCTCAATAATATTATCTATCAAATAAGCATCCAACTTTTCTGCTAAAGCTGCCTCTTTAAATTTTATTGCAAACTCATTATAATCTTTGTAGGGAATATTAGTAAATTTGTCTTTTTCAAGCTCTTTTAAGTCTTCTACGAAAAAGTAAGCAAAACCGCGTTACCATTTTCAATGTCATATTCCTCAAAGGAGTAGCCCATAACTAAAGCGTACCTTTTCATGGCTCTCCCCTCCATTCAAAAAACATTTCTTATATATTATATACCACTCAAACGCACATTTGTATTAAAAATTTTTTAAAAAATATTTTCAATCTTGAGCAAAATCATCTCTCTGACATGACTAACATAAAATTTAAGAAGACTTATTTCGCTAAGCAAAAGAGTTTTATCTTGTTCGAAGAGATATTCTTTTATTTTCGTGAGCTCTTCATCTATCTTGTCTATTTCTTGATGTTCAATCAACATAGCCCAACTTTTTTTGTATTCATTCCATTTCTTCACAATATCCAAGTAGTTTGACCTTGCAAGATTGTAATTGTTTTTAACAACATTTTCATACAAGCCAGCCAGGTCATTTTCAATCTTATTAGTAGCACCTAATATTAGCAGGGTTGAAATTAGTGTAAACATAACTATTAAGATAACAAAGCAAACCACTGTCACCCATACCTTCACTTGCCTTTTACCTCCTTTTTTTGAACAAACCAATTGCCCTCAGGATCAATGCAGGCAAGAAAAACATCCTGTATATTATTATCCCTCTTTTTCTAATTTCGGTAAGCACCTGTTCTAATGTTAAATTGGCATATTTCAAAGACTCTTCTTTTACCTTGCCATCGACTATAACACTTACTGGAATTCCTTCATATTTTGTTGGTATTCCCAAATCAGCAGGTGTAACATATCTTTTCTGCGACTTTGGAATCACCGAAATATCTCCATCGGTTTCCAGTATGGCATACTCTATATCATGAATATTGAAAAATCCTTTTATTCTTAGTTGTTCCATAAGGTCATTCAAGCTATACTGTGTTTTTCTGAGTGCATCTTCTAAAATTTTACCTTTTGCTATCAAAATAGTACTTCCACATACAAGTCTTTTTATAAAATCAGATTTCAAACTTCCAAATGTAATTAACGTTTGTAAAAATAAAAGGGTTAAAATAGGAATGATACCGTTTATAAGAGGGACACGGTGTTTTGCATTGGAACAGCTGCAAGCTCAGAAATCATTATTGTAATGACAAGTTCAAATGGTTGAAGTTCACCCATCTGTCTTTTTCCCATAAGTCTCATAACCAATACAACAGTACATATAAGATTAACGTTCTAATAAAAATGGTTATAACCATAAAAATACCCTTTCTTTGGAATTTATATTTACTATCCTTTCCAAAGAAAAGGGATTTTATTCTTAATTTCTTTTTGCGGGCTATGTTATACATCACCTTTTTGAACCATTCCTTATTTGGTCTACAAAATCCAATTGTAATCAAATATTTCTTGAAAACTTTGAGCTTAGGATAAAAAGAGTTTTCTCTTCTTCCTCCTTCAAAACATTTTATAAGATAGAATATTTTTCTTTTTTCTATGCCTTCATATGTCAAAAAACTTATCTTCCTTTTCAACTGGTTGATATTACCATACTCAAGGATTATTTCAAACAGCTTATAAGCACTTTTTAGCTCATGGGAATTCAGAAGATGAAAGTACAAAGAAATAAGAATCGACAATCTCTCTTAAATAGCTATTTTCATTCTTTATTTCTGATAAAACTTTGATGGTTTCGTTACTTAGAAGTATAGGTTCCAACAGATTTTGATTAAAACGATAAGGGTAATTTTGAAGAAACTGTTTTAAAATTAAAAGTTTTTCGTTGATTTCTTCTTTATTGCTTTCTTGTACAGCCCTTTTCAAAGCTTTTAATAGCGCATTGAGAAAATTTGCAGGATAACTATTTTGATATAATATCCAAAAGTAAACAATAACTATAATTAGGTCTGCTACTGAAAGCATGATATCAAAGTTTATACCTTTTACTACCCACTTGTATGAAGTTCCTATTGTATTTACTATTGTCAGCATAAATACAATATGTGCAGCTGTAAACAGCATCGTCAGAATCAGCATATCGTTTAAACAAAGAGAAAAGATAAACGAACAAACCTTTTGAGAATATTTTACTCTCAGTACTCGCAGTACAAATGAAATAGTAATTGCCACACCAAAGAAAATAAATAGCTGCAACGCAAAAAGCCATGCAAGCAATCTATTTGCACTGAGTTTGTCAAAAGAAACAGAGATTGGAGATAATAAGTAAACAACTCCAACAAGCAAAATAGAGGAAAGCAGCTGCTTTCCTCTACTTGTCTTAAGGTTCTTTATCATTTTGTCTTCAGCCTCTCAAATCAAATATTCGTTTGGTCTTCTTTTCACTACGAGGAAGTTCACCTATCCTACACAATACAACTTCAGGTGATACTCCTATCTTATTTTTAAACTCATGAGAAATTAACTCTTTCATCTCAGAAATAAAATATTCATCTTCAACTTCAACTTTTAATGTAAGTTTATCCCTGTAATCAATCCTTTCTATAATTACCTGATATTCACTTCCAACCCTTTATATCCTTCAAAAAATGTGTCTATCTGAGCAGGGAAGATATTAACACCTTTGACCTTTACCATATCATCAGTTCTGCCAACAATTCTGTCAATTCGTGGATACTTAGAACCACATGGACATTCACCTGGAATTTTTCGTGTAATATCCCTTGTTCTGTATCTTATAAGGGGAGCACCTTCTTTTTTCAAGGTAGTAATGACAAGTTCACCAAACTCTCCATCAGGTACATTTTCGCCTGTTTGAGGGTCAATTATTTCAAAATACAGAAAATCATCAAAATAATGAAGACCTGTATGTTCTTTGCAATCTATCGCAATTCCCGGTCCGTAAATCTCTGTTAGCCCATAAATATCAAAACTCTCTATACCCAGATACTCCTCAATAGTTTTTCGCTGTTTTTCTCCCCATCTTTCAGATCCAAATATTCCAATTCTCAAATGTATCTTGTCTTTTAACCTTCTGGTTACCTCTTCAGCAAGCAAAAGAGCATAAGATGAAGTTGCAACAATTACTGTTGACTTTAAATCCACCATCATTTGAAGCTGTTTTTCTGTATTCCCTGGTCCCATAGGAATTGTCATCGCACCAAGAAACTCTGCACCAAGCTGAAACCAATACCTGCTGTCCACAGCCCATACCCAGGAGTTATCTGAATTCTATCAAGCTCTGTAATACCTGCAAA
>Ga0063234_160_pt1 | contig 2579 bp, 3 predicted proteins | sample YelNatPoosite3B9_FD_62394 | JGI IMG/M metagenome (GOLD analysis project Ga0063234, IMG submission 62394) | Hot spring thermophilic microbial communities from Obsidian Pool, Yellowstone National Park, USA - site 3 B9 (version 2) (version 2) | ecosystem: Environmental > Aquatic > Thermal springs > Hot...
GCTTAAAGTTTGGACCATTTTGAGAATCATTCTTGTACTGGTTAATCTGGTCTTCTATTGCCTTTTTTCCTGAGCAGTTAATGTTATATTTCTTTTTTTGGCCTGCTGAAGTTCAATCTGTCTTACAATAAGACCATCAAGCACATTCTCCTTTATCTGCTCCTCATAAGTCTTGCTACCAACCTTCTGCGCCAAAAAAGCCTTGTCAAGTCCATAGTAGTCAATTTGAGATTTGTAGTTGATAGAAAACTCTTTTTTTAGTAATCTTCTCACCATTTACAATGGCAACAGCTCTGTTTTTCATCAATGTACTTTACTATCTCTGGAATTACGGCAATGAGGATTATCAGTAGCACAATTGCCACAGATACAAAAATCGCAATCTTCGTATTTTTCGTCATATATCCCTTCTCCTTTGTCTAAAGTATTTTTTGATAATAATAATATTATAAAACAATGAAAGATTATTTTAAAAGCACCTCTTCCTCAGTAAACTTTTTTCAGCCAAACCTTCCAAAAGATTTACTAAAAAGTCTAAAGAATCTTTCGGCAAAGAGAATATCAATGTGCCATCTTTACCTTCGCTGTGCCAAATCCCTTTTTCAGCAAGCAACCTCTTAGTCAGATCAATGTTTTCTTGTGATACAAACTGTAACTTTAACTTTTCACTACCATTTTGCGAAATACTGAGTATCCCTAACTTTTTACAAAGAAGCTTAATATATGCAATTTTTATGAGGTTGTCAACCTCTTTTGGGACGTCGCCAAACCGATCAATCAGCTCATCATAGATTTCTTGAACATCTTCTTTTGCTTCAATAGAAGAAATCTTTTTGTACATGTTAATTCTTTCCTTATCATCGTCGATGTATTCGCTGCTAATATACGCATTTACTTTTATATCTATCTGCGGCTCAATCTCTGGTTGTATATTTTCGCCTTTGAGCTTTCTTATCTCTTCTGACAAAAGCTTTATATACATGTCATAACCAACAGCATCAATATGCCCATGCTGAAGCTTTCCAACAATTGAGCCTGCACCTCTTATCTCAAGGTCTCTCATTGCAATCTTAAAACCTGAGCCAAGCTCTGTAAACTCTTTGATAGCAGCAAGCCTCTTTGCCGCCTCTTCAGATAACACCTTGTCTTTTCTAAATGTAAAATATGCATATGCAAGTTTGTTTGACCGCCCAACCCTTCCACGAAGCTGGTAAAGTTGTGCAAGACCAAGCCTGTCAGCATCCTCTACAATGAGTGTATTGACGTTTGGCATATCAACACCAGATTCAATTATTGTTGTACAGACAAGTACATCGTATTTGCCGTTTATAAAGTCAATAAGCACCTCTTCTAACTGTCTTTCATCCATCTGGCCATGCGCATATGCAATCTTGACACCTTCGCCTAAAAGTGCTTGAAGTTTGTTTACTGTCTCTTCTATACCTTTTACCCTATTGTAAAGATAAAATATCTGACCCCCTCTTGAAACCTCTTTTAAGATAGCTTCTTTTATAACCTTTTCATTGTATTCCATGACAAATGTCTGCACAGGAAACCTATCTTCCGGTGGATCTTCAATAATGCTCAAATCTCTTATGCCCAAAAGTGCCATGTTGAGTGTCCTTGGAATTGGTGTTGCTGTAAGAGTCAAAACGTCCACATTCTCTTTTAACTTTTTTATCTTTTCCTTGTGCTCAACTCCAAACTTATGCTCCTCATCAATAATCAAAAGTCCTAAGTCTTTAAACTTCACGTCATTTGATAAAAGTCTATGTGTGCCAATGATTATATCAATTGTGCCATCTTTTAAACCTTTTAATATTTTCTTTTGCTGACTCTCACTTTTTAAACGCGAAAGCACTTCAATTGTTATTGGAAAATCTTTCATGCGTTGTACAAACGTCATGTAATGCTGCTGAGCCAAGATTGTAGTTGGAACAAGCACTGCTACCTGTTTTGAGTCCATCACAGCTTTAAAGGCTGCGCGCATTGCAACCTCTGTTTTGCCATATCCAACATCACCGCAAAGTATCCTGTCCATTGGCTTTTCGCTTTCCATGTCCCTTTTAATTTCCTCAATTGCCTGAAGCTGACCTTCAGTCTCTGTGTATGGGAACTTTTCTTCAAACTCCTTTTGCCAAATGGTGTCAGGTGAGAACTTAAAACCTTTTTTTGAGCTGCCTTTTTGCATAGAGCTCAACTATGTCTTTTGCAATAACCTCAAGTGATTTCCTAACCTTTTGTTTTTGTCTTTGCCAATCTAAAGTTCCAAGTTTTGATAGTTTTGGCTCTGAATTATCAGTACCTATATACTTCTCGATCACATCTAAGTTTGTAGTTGGCACATACAAATAAGAGCCATTAGCATATTCAAGCTTTAAATATTCCTTTGTCACACCCTCTACAGTTATCTTTTCAAATCCCAAAAACCTGCCAATACCATATGTCCTGTGGACGACATAGCTTCCGTACTTTAAGTCTTCAATTGTATAAAATGCTTCCTTTTTTGACTTTGGTCTTTTTTTGACATCTTTCTCCTTTTTCTTTTCAACATTGAAAAAGCTAAGACAAACCCATTT
>Ga0063234_163_pt1 | contig 1827 bp, 2 predicted proteins | sample YelNatPoosite3B9_FD_62394 | JGI IMG/M metagenome (GOLD analysis project Ga0063234, IMG submission 62394) | Hot spring thermophilic microbial communities from Obsidian Pool, Yellowstone National Park, USA - site 3 B9 (version 2) (version 2) | ecosystem: Environmental > Aquatic > Thermal springs > Hot...
AGCTGTTGCAATGGTAAAGTATGCTAAAAAGTATGTCTCTGACGTTGAGTTTTCTTGCGAGGATGCTACAAGGTCAAGAATAGAGTTTTTGATAAAAGTGTTTGACGCTGTTATAAAAGCTGGTGCAACAGTTATAAACATCCAGACACGGTTGGTTACACAACACCTGAAGAAATGAAAAAGATTATAAGAGCTATTAAAGAAGGTATTCCTGAGATAGACAAGGTCCAGATTTCTGTTCACTGCCACAATGACCTTGGACTTGCTGTTGCAAACTCACTTGCAGCCATTGAGGAAGGTGTTCATCAGGTTGAGTGTACAATAAACGGGCTTGGAGAAAGAGCAGGAAATGCTGCTTTAGAGGAGATTGTTATGGCGCTCAAGACAAGAAAAGATTTTTTATGATGTTGATGTTTTGATTGACACAACACAGATTTACAGAACAAGTAAGCTTGTATCCTCTTTAACAGGTGTGTTTGTTCAGCCAAACAAGGCAATTGTTTGGTGCAAATGCATTTGCGCACGAATCTGGTATACATCAGCATGGAGTGCTCTCAGAAAGGTCTACTTTATGAGATTATTGATCCTGTGTCAATTGGTCTTCCTAAAAACAGGATGGTTTTGGGCAAACACTCAGGTCGCCATGCATTTGAAGAGAGGCTAAAAGAACTTGGATACACTGACCTTACAAGAGAAGAGATTGACGCTGCATTTGAAAAGTTTAAAGTTTTGGCAGACAAAAAGAAGGTTGTGCTTGACAAGGACATAGAAGCACTCTTAGAGCAAAAGTCTCTCAACATCCCAGAGACATACGAGCTTGTTAAGTTCCAGATTATAAGCGGAAATGACTTAATCTCAACAGCATCTGTCAAGATAAAGTCTGGCGAAGGAGAGTTTGAAGAGGCGGCAACAGGCGATGGTCCTGTTGATGCAATCTTCAAAGCAATTGATAGAATTACAGGTCTTCAGGTTGAACTTGACGATTATAGCATAAAAGCTGTGACACAAGGTAAAGACGCTCTTGGCGAGGTAACAGTCAGAATTAAGAAAGACGGCAAGGCTTTCTTGGGTCGAGGACTTTCGACAGACATTTTAGAAGCAAGTGCAAAAGCGTATATAAATGCAATCAACAAGATGCTGTACAAGATTTCTGAAGAGTAGCTTTTTAGTTTGACTTTTATCAATCTTTTTGAAAAATTTTCTTTACAGTTTTGACTTTTGGGTTTAAAATAGATAAAAATACAAAACTTTAGGGTCAAAGGGGTGCAAAGGGATGATAATAATACGAATATGCGGCATAATATCAATAATTACTATTATTTCTATTATAGGAATAATAATTAACCTTTCTTTGCAAAATTTAATATGCCGCATTGCACCCAATTTGGCCTGTGTATGGGTGATAAAAAACTTTAAAAGCTTGACATTTCTATATAAGAAAGGGTTTTAAAAATTAAATCTTACAAAGCCCAGCCAGAACTACACAGGCTGGGCTTTTTTGATATTTAAAAAGGGAGGGGTTTAAGTGGTAGATAGCAAAGAAATCATCATCTATGATTCGACATTGCGAGATGGTGCTCAGGCAGGCGGAATTTCATATACCTTAGAGGACAAGCTAAAAATTGTTGATAAGCTTGACAAGTTTGGTGTAAGATTTATTGAGGCAGGGAATCCTGGCTCTAACATTAAAGACCAAGAATTTTTTGCAAGAGTGAAAAAGATGAATCTTAAAAATGCAAAGCTCATTGCTTTTGGCTCCACAAGGCGTGTGGGTATTGATGTCAAAGATGACCCAAATGTAAAGTCGCTCATTGCTGCAGACACCGA
>Ga0063234_165_pt1 | contig 1647 bp, 4 predicted proteins | sample YelNatPoosite3B9_FD_62394 | JGI IMG/M metagenome (GOLD analysis project Ga0063234, IMG submission 62394) | Hot spring thermophilic microbial communities from Obsidian Pool, Yellowstone National Park, USA - site 3 B9 (version 2) (version 2) | ecosystem: Environmental > Aquatic > Thermal springs > Hot...
CAACCTTTTATGAATGCCAACTAAACTAACAGGTGAGCTTGTTGAGAAAAAGAACGATGTCCTGATTATAATGATAGAGGGGGAAAATATTTCTATTCCACTTGAAAATATAAAGAAGGTAAAGCTTGCAATAAGATTTTGAAAAAAAACAAAAGGGGGCTTTTAATAAAAATGCCAAAAAGGGCTGCAACTACAGATTTTCAGGAATTATTTTCTGCAATTGATGAACTTGAAAGGGAATATAAAATTGAAAGGGATTATATCTATTCCGTTTTAGAGTCTGCCCTTTTGACTGCTTATAAGCAGGTAAGAGGGATAAAAGACAAGAACCTCTCAAATGTAAAAGTTTCAATTGATCCTGAAAAAGGCAATGTGAAGATTTTCGAGTACAAAAAGGTTGTAGAAAGTGTTAAAGATAAAAGAAATGAAATCTCTTTAGAAGATGCGCGAAAGATTGATAAACGATATCAGCTTGGTGATATTGTAGCAATAGAAGTACCGATTTCAGATTTTAGCCGAAAAGCTGCAATGACAGTAAGACAAACAGTTATAGGAAAGATAAGGGAAAAGAAAAGAAATATAATATTTGAAGATTACTCAGCCAAAATTGACAATATTGTAACAGGGGTTATTCAGAGAATAGACAAGAAAAATGTCATTGTTGAGATAGAAGGTGGGAAGGTAGAAGCAATACTTCCAATGGAGGAGCAAATACCAGGCGAGGAATATAAGCCGGGGACAATGATGAAGTTTTATCTTGTTGATGTGAAAATTCCTCCAAAAGAAAAAGAACCCATAATTTATCTTTCAAGAACGCATCCAAATTTAATCAAAAGACTAATGGAAAATGAAGTACCAGAGATTCAAGAAGGAATAATTGAGATAAAGGGCATTGCAAGAGAAGCAGGCTCAAGGTCAAAAGTGGCAGTTTATTCTAACAGTTTAAAGGTTGACCCTATTGGTGCTTGTATTGGCGAAAAGGGAATAAGAATTCAAAATGTGCTAAAACATCTGGGAAATGAAGAAGATTGATATAGTAAAGTGGAGTAGCGACATAGGTGAGTTTATCAAAAATGCCCTCAGCCCTGCCGAAGTTGTTCATATTGATTTAAATCTGGTTGAGAAAAAGGCATTTGTACTTGTTCCAAATGACCAACTCTCTCTTGCTATTGGGAAAGGTGGACAAAATGCACGACTTGCGGCAAAGCTCACTGGTTGGAAGATAGATATAAAGGGTAAATAAAGTGAGTGGGGTGAAAATGTGCAAGAATATATCCCACACAGAAAATGTGTTGGTTGCCAAAAAATAAAACCAAAATATCAAGCTTTTGAGGATTGCAAAAAATAATGAGGGTATTTTCATAGATGAAAAACAAAAGCTACCAGGGAGAGGAGCATATCTTTGCAAAAATAAGGAGTGTTTGCATCTTGCAAAGAAGAAAAAAGGACTTGAGAGGTCTTTGAAAGTGGCTATTTCTAAAGAGTTTTATGATATGCTTGAGAGTTTTTTTGCTGAGAATTTTAAAAAATCGGCGGAGGTGTCAGAATGACAAATAAACTTAGGATATATGAATTTGCAAAGTTGTTAGAGATTCAAAATAAAGATTTAATGGATATACTTAGTAAGTTGAATATTGAACACAAAAA
>Ga0063234_168_pt1 | contig 1291 bp, 1 predicted proteins | sample YelNatPoosite3B9_FD_62394 | JGI IMG/M metagenome (GOLD analysis project Ga0063234, IMG submission 62394) | Hot spring thermophilic microbial communities from Obsidian Pool, Yellowstone National Park, USA - site 3 B9 (version 2) (version 2) | ecosystem: Environmental > Aquatic > Thermal springs > Hot...
CAAAGGTCAGCTTGTTGCAATTGGCACAATTGATGAAATAAAGCAAAGATTTTCTAGTGCAAGCTTTGAAGATGTATTTATCAGATTGGTAGGTGACAATAGATGAGAATAAATATGAAACATGTGTGGATTGTGTTTAAAAAAGAGCTCAAAGATGCGTTCAGGGACAGAAAAGCTTTGCTTGTTGGCATAGTCCTGCCAATGCTGTTTATCCCTGTGATATTTATAATTTCCTCTTTAGCCGCAAAATCTGCGTATGAAGTAAAACCGCAAAAAACTCCCATTGTAGTGCTTGGAAAGGAAAATTCAAAATTACTTACCCAGATAATTCAAAAATCAGAGTTTCAGATGGTGGACTCCAAAAATCCAAAAAAGGATTTACAAGATGGTAATATAAAAGCAGTGTTAATAATCCCAAAAGATTTTGAAAAGCTAATTTTTCAGGAAAAACAGGTTCAGGTACAGATTTTGACAAATGACGCTGACATGAAATCTTCAAATGTTGGAAGTATGTTAACTGAAATGATTAACAATTTCTCGAAAGAAATAACAAAAAGAAGACTTATTCAAAAGAACTTAGACCCATCAATTATTGAGCCAATTGTGATAAAGAAAGAAAATGTTGCACCACCGCAAAAACAGTCTGCCACATTTTTATCTTTTCTGCTACCGATGTTTTTAACACTGTGGGTTGCTGTTGGTGGTATGAACGCCGCAATTGATATTACAGCCGGCGAAAAAGAAAGAGGAACACTTAGAGCCTCTTTTGACAACAGCTGCAACAAGGACATCACTTGTCACAGGAAAGTATTTAGCAGTAAGTTTTATGGCACTTTTGGCTGGTTTTTCTTCTCTTGTGGGAGTAATTGTGTCATTTATTGCATTACCAAATGTCCTTGGCAGTGCTTTTAAAAACAGTCCTATATTGGATTACAAAGTATCTCCACTTACAATATTGATTATGCTAATTGTGGTAATCTTGACAGCAATAATTTTTGCTGCAATTGAGGTTGCAATTGCAGCATACGCAAGGTCTTTCAAAGAAGGGCAGACTTATCTTTCACCTATTAGCATTATCGTTGTAATCCCACCTTACCTTACAATGTACAAGATGCCAAACGAGCTTACAAGTACCTATTTTGTCTTGCCACTTGTAAATGCTATTTCTATACTAAAGGAGTTAATTTACGACGTTATAAACTTCCAGCACCTTGCACTTTTTGTAGTGTCATCTTTGGTCTACATCGCTATTTCAATAAGTTTTGCATCAAAGATGTTTGAAAATGAAAAG